>Ga0116227_10001043_pt1 | contig 59599 bp, 38 predicted proteins | sample S1TSphgellanicum_FD_89693 | JGI IMG/M metagenome (GOLD analysis project Ga0116227, IMG submission 89693) | Host-associated microbial communities from peat moss isolated from Minnesota, USA - S1T2_Fb - Sphagnum magellanicum MG | ecosystem: Host-associated > Plants > Peat moss > Unclassified... | reverse complement strand
TCTAACACATGTATATAGAGAGAACAATAACACTATAATATATATATATATTCCAGTTGAGCTCATAGGATGGTATTGCTTTCTTGACCAGTCTATTGCCTTGACTACCTATTTAATTCCACACGACTGCAAGGAAGCTCAGAACTGAAAAACCTTCCACATACTGCTAACTGGATCACACCTCTTTTGTGACAAGAAAATCAGGATTCAAAGAATTTGATAATTTCCAAATAAATCAGATGCAAAGCACTTATAAATTATGATAAACGTCTAAGGTTTAATACGGTGTGAATAAACTGTATGCAGAAAATAATATTCATTTGACCTACCTTTGATTCTCTGTCCCTTATACCCATCCAAAAGGAGTTTTCCCCTCAATGCCTTTATCCTGCAAGTTTGTCATCTTTTTGTGATGATCATCATATTAGAGCAACCCCAAATTTGTTAGTGGCATCCTAGAGTTGCCAAAAGGATCCCATCTTACTTCTAATGTGCGGCAAACCAAAGTAGTCATGTTGAGAAAACTTGACAAGTGTTATGTGCGTTGTATGGTGCATTGCAACTCACATTTTCTCCTCGTGTTAATGTAGCTGCAAATAAAATACACTTGAAAATCATGCTTTTCAAAACACTTTTCCTCCTATTGCATGAAAACACTAACTTTTGAGAGGCATATTCCTTAATTGAGGATTAGGGATAACAAGAAATTTAAAGTTGGGTCATTTTGTACAAAGTCTTGGATTCAAATGGTAGAGAGAAAGTAAGCCCTAGGCAAAGGCTATACTCATCATGGGTGGCAGAAATATGAAACATTCTTTGGCAATGGAGACCAGAGTAACAGGCACCGATAAGTCTCCCACATACACTGATGACATTTCTCACTAACAAAGATATTGTCATTAAGTGTTAAGAACTTCAATAAAAACTTATGATCTCCATCAACCTGCAAAAAAATCATAGAGTTTGATCTCACAAAACGGTTACAGATATTCAGATCTAATGAGATATCACCAAACTGGGAAAAGATGGAACCCAATCCTAAAGAACCGAGAAAATGAAAACAAAGCTAAAACTAAATTAAGGAGCAGTTTTAACAACACCAGTCCCATGCATGTTCAGAGAACTTCAACAGGAACATGTATGGTATTGACCAACCTGCAACAAAGAGTGCAAGCATGTAGGAGCAATATTTCAGATCCCAAGTTTTGGCTGTATCCTCCGTGAAGACACTTCTCGTCTAAAGTATACCACAGTTGAGGAACAGAGTCACAACATTCCCAACACACAAAACAAATCAGTATAAGATACATTGATTGAGATGTAAAACAGGAGCCACTCAAAGTGTAAAAATGGTCAGCAACACCCCACAATTGCTTTGGAGCAGCAACACTCTACAAGTTCAATTGCAAAATTAAAATTAATGCTGATGCCTGATCTTATTCTCCACCTTACAAAGATTGTTCCCAGCAACTCCCTTCCAATCCACATTACTACTACGTCTCTTTAAACTGCCTTCTGTTTCTGGTCTTGACTGCTCTATTGGTCAGAAAGACTTGTTTGTTTGTTTTGTTGGATGTACTTCTGTCAGACAAGACACACCGATTTTTACACTGCTTGTGGGATGTCGATGATCACACTGGCTTGGATTTCACCCCATCCTATCAATCACCAATGCTTTTCAACTCATCTGCTGGGTGCCACTTTTTCTCCCTTGCTGGTACAGACTGGAATGGTCAGGTGCAGTTTGGCAAGATCATTCTTGACTGCAATCACACAATCCCCTGTTCACATTGACCCAATGTTGATCATCAGTACCTCAATCTTTATTAGCTTTGACACCTTGTCTTGCTTTTCTGTCCCTTTGGTTCACACACCCAGCAACAGGTGAAGCAAGAAGAAGTTCACCTGCACAGTTCCAAACACATTCCATTTTAACATCACCTTCCAGCACTTAGGATGATTTCTGTGGTCTACCTTTGACATCTTTCACCTCAAGAGTTGAGATCACTGATTTCAAAGAAGCTTGACAACTTGGCCTATGAACCATTATTTGAGATGTGGCCATACAAACTCATGGGCAGATAAAAAGGAGACAGGGGTTTTGGGTTGTGGGGTGTGGAATAACCTCAAGCTCCACAAATACATCTGGGAGCTCTCCAACCTCCAAGAACCTGACCAATCAATCAATCAGCTCATTTAAGTGTAGGGGTCAACTGTTGTTCCCAGTCCAAACAGACTACCAGGCACAGAAAACTGCAGTTCATTCTGCTCTGCAGATATGTGTGCACTTGATGCCATCACTCTCATCCTTGGTTGTAACTCCAGGTTGCACTTCAATACTCCCTAAACACATCCCACACTTCAATGATGCGGCCATGAGTTACAAAAGGATACAGAGAGTTTATAGTGGGCAGACACTGCAGTAACAGAATCAGCTTCAGGAAGAAAAAATACCGTCAAAATACTGCACCTGCAACACCTCCCTTGATTTTTTCCACTTCAGCACCAGGCCTGTTAACATTGAAGGAGCAAATGACAATCATCTTGGAATAGGGATCTTATTCACAATGTACTCACAGACCACATCAACATTGTACTTGAGCTGTCCTGAAATTGGCATTACAAGAGCTCCATCTGCAATTGTTCCCTGGTACAACCACAGTAGATAAAGCCACAATATTCATGTGAGACACTTTATCTACATCTTTGTCCTCATCACCACACAACCCAAAAAGATCACTGCACATAACAAAACATAGACTCATCTCCAACAGCAACCCAGTTATAAAAACAGGAATCAAGCTCCTGTACCTGAATGAACTTTTAATTTGATTCATGCTGATTGATGGCCACACTTTCTTGAATAACTTCAATCTTATTTCGCAAAATGATGATGTGCTTCATTTTTATGATGTCAATAGCTGAAGATGTTCAGATGTTTTGAGGTTGGGGGCAGCTCTCAGTGCTTGCAATCAGCAGCAATGCTCCATCCATGATGGCAGCTCCATTAAGCATGGTGGCCGCCATGAAAATATTGTGACCCTCGAAGCAAATGTAATGGTAAGAACCCGGCAAATCCAACGAGACACCATCTCTTATGCTAAAGGGACAAAAAAAAAGTTTTGGAAGGGACAACTGATATATGTACTGATTCCTCTTGATGCACAGCATAAGTGCAGCAAATGGAGAGGGCAAGACAGGGGTATATACATGAAACTTAAGCAACTCTTGGGTCACTTCCAGGGCAATCAACAAATGACATATGGTGCAACAACTTCATCCAGGCAGACTCATCAGAATCAGGAACAACACAGAGTGTGCTATCCTCCTTTCCACTCCCATAAGTCCTGCAACAAGAATTGCACAATTAACTCAGCTCCACATAAGATGTCACCTCGGAAGCAAACAAACCCAAGGAAAAAGCCCAACAAAGAGATTCTCACTTCTTTGTCATACCTCCACAGACCAGATTTCAGTAGATTGTCGAATAACACCAGAAAACCTCATGAGAACTATTAGGGAGAAATTCTAACACTCCTTCAGAGATATTGACAAGGAACTTGATACAAACACAATATTCTTGGTAAGTAAACCACACATTGTTTTTTGTTTGGGAGATTCATTGATTCAATAAAGCAAATGACTTAATGCAACATGTGTCATTGCATACATATCATATTATTGAATCAATATTGAAAGGGAAAACAATCCAATTTCCATTAGAAATTTCATATCATATAGAATTCGCTTAGGTTTTTGAACTAAAAAATCATCTCAATGCAACCCTCCACATTGAGGGTTTTCCAATGGTACCAAGAATGCAGTGCAAGGTGCCATGGTTAAGGAGATCTCAACATGGCAAAGCAAAATAGAACAAACAAACTACATTCCTTCAAACAATTTTTGGTAGAAACTTGCTCTTGGGAAAAAAAAACATCTTTGGGGTGGGGGTGGGGAGGCAGCAAAGAAATTTGTTTGACATGAAAGCTCAAAACCATCATTATGAAGTTGTGGACTTGCAAGGAAGACATGTGAGGAACTCCATTATGAATTTGTGAACTTGGAGGAAGGACCTACAAAAAAATTGACTCCCAAAATGTAGGAAGTCACACTAATAATACAAGTAATCCTTCGCATTCTTATCAAGACCTCAAAATGTAATTTGAACTTCATCACCTTCACAACATGGCAACTAGTGATATTAGATCATAAATTCAAAGTGTGAAACACCTTTGCTTGGCCAATAGCATTATCATTTTTGTCTATCAATGGTAAAGCATATTGGTTAAAACTTGACCACATGTTAACTCCACATTTTCAAAGAGTAGTCCAATTGCTAAGGATGTTTTTTTTTTGGGTCATGCAAAACAATGGTTAATGCATGTTAACCTTTAAAAAGCTCCACCTATCTTGCATGAACAAGCTCTTTCATTTGAGCTTTAGTCAAACTCATTCAATGTCATTTAATCTATTGAATGCCTTCAAAATTTGAAGGTATCATCATTTGAGGTGATGTGTACCTTTTGCCCTTTAAATTTGTCCAACACCTTCAATAAACCTCCTTTATAATCATGTCCATTTTAATCACATTCTTGCTTGTGTCACACAATTTTTGGTAATTATTTGTTTTAGTAAGAAACACCATTCTTTAGAATCACTATCACACTCATTAGTAGCACAAAATATTTGGAAAACCTTCTTTGTAAATGTGACTATAATGAAAAAAATGTAAAACAAATATTAGGGTTTTGTAAATTGTAGTTCTCTTTGGCAATGTTAATGTTGCATTGTCAAGTTATGCAAACTACCAACAATGAATCCAGTTGAAGAGGGAAAAAAAACATTTTTAATGCAAACAAGCAAAAAAAGTGTGATTTTTTGTTTAAAAAAAAAATCTTAATTAAAAAAATCTACTTGACATGATACATAAGCTAATAGTTAAAGGGCTCAAACTCAATGAAAATTGTCACATTAAAACAGGAAAAAATCACAACCTTTTTCAAATCTTACAATGCATAATAAAGCTTTGAATAACCCATGTAAAAAATTTAAACAATTGGCACCTTTATTCTAGCATAAAAAGGTTATTTTCTAGGTTTTTTTTTTCTCTATAGTCACAATCTTATAAAAGGTTTATATGGAATGTGACTATACACATTTAAATCACAATTCATTAGTGTCACAAAAACAAAAGTGGTCACCAAGGGTCACCAAGGGTGTGATTATAAAGGAAAATTACTGTCCATGCAAAAACAAATTTGCAAATTTCACAAAAAATATCATTCTTTGTTTCCTTCCCATCTTGGAATTATTAAACCAATTTTCAATTCCTCCATGATCTCTAATGATGGGTACCTTGGGCTTGGATGATGATTCATTCTTAATGCTCAATGTTGAAAATGTGATTTATAATTAATAAAAGTATAATATGGGAGCAATTTTTGCTTGATGCCCCCACTTTAGGTGCATTTCAATTCCTACTAATAATGATTTTAGCTTGTTAAAAAAGTTTAGAATCTTGGATGCTAAGCATGCATCTAACTTACAAAACCCCTTATCAAACAATATTCAACCTTCATTCATCCAAATCAACCATTTCCTTCATATATGGTTCATTGTTACCAATGATATTCAATGCATGTGGGATCACCATTTGTGACTTCATGATCATGGCATCCCTTTCCATGATTTTTTGTTTCTAAGGAGAAAAAATACTGGAGGCCATCTTCAGGTAAGGTGTATGAGTTGGGTTGGTGGGAAGTGAACAATTGATATGGTTAAACTAATGATCTCAGGTTAATAACCCAAATTGGCACAATTCAAGTCCATGGCTTGACATAGGACTTGTTGCTTGTGTTAACATGGAGCACCATTGATTATTTTCATTCATTAACCTTGGGTTTTCCCATTAAAAAATGCATTGAATCTCAAAGCATGCATGGGCCATCAACATAAGACACATATAAACTTGGTAAAGTCATGATTGTGGGCAAGTATATATGTAAATGATAGTGAAATAATAATTGAAATCAAATTGTCAAAATTTTATAAATTGGAACAAGATTAAGTGAAGAGAAATGTTGATGAAACATAACAAAAATAGTTTGGGAAAATACCTTTAGTTCAAGAGGGGAGAAGCTTTTTGGCTAGACTTAGTTTGTTCTAGTTAAACATTTCAATCTTTATTTTATTTTTGTGGAAAATGATATCTATTATACAGCTTTTTGATATATTTTAATTGTCATGCAATCTATCAATTTGAACCAATGTTGGCCAATTTTGAATTTTGGGTTCATTTTAAGTAGCATTGGAAATTTTTTTACCTATTTTAGAAGAGCCATCCAAGCGAATTCTTACAAGACCTTAAGAGAACCATCCCAATTCATGAAAATTAATTAATTAATTAATCAATTATATCCCCTTCACCCCAAGGTATCAGGATTAAGATTCATTATAACCTCAATGATTTAAGGTGATCAATTCTCACATCTAAATGAACCTATGGTTCTCCAAAGGTTAAAATGCTAACTATAGAGGTTTATGCCTAATAACCAGCTTAAACCCCGGGGTGGGTATTGATTTTACCCTAATACCTTCTCAACATTGGTTTGAAGTTTGATTTTGTGTGTGAATATTGAGAATGCAAATTTTGCACAATAGACAAATCAAAACTAGAAGTGCACCAAAAACTAGCCTCATGTTAAAACTAGAGCCAAAATCATACTTTGCATGAAACCTCCTAACCGACCTCTTTTTGAAAGCTTGTTTCACATCTTGTTAATTAATATAAGTTTGGGTTGCACTAAATAAACACATATCGTACCTATGACATGTTCAACATTAATTAATTCTCAAAAGGGCTAGGTGGGAAGAAAAGCAAAATCTTAACTTTACACTCATGAAGTTTCAAGGAAATGAACTCAAGACCTTTCCAATATATCTATAATATTTCAAATCATTGAGTAAATAAAATATTGAAAAATAGGAGATTTTAATGTAGTTAACTAATGTTGTTGAAAATTAATAATCTAAGACATGATGATTGTTAGTTGTAGCTATGGTCTTAGTTTTTGTGATTATTTAGGCATATATATATATATATATATATATATATATATATATATATATATATATATAAACACATATTTATTCAACTTTTTCAATTATGGTGTAGGTAAGGTTGTACTTGTTAATTAGGTTGTTGTTTTGGTTGGTTGTAAAGTATAACCGTCAATACTTGACATACTCCTTAACCTTTTGAAATGTGTGTAAGTAGGTGGTGGACCTCGATGATCAACCTCGTACTACCTTTTCCAAAGCTTGATTTGAATTTTTTTTTGGAAGGATGGGGGGGAAGCAATGGATGGCCTAAGAAAAGTGAAAAGTCGGATGGTATGCTAATAGAACCCTAGTATCTAAAAGCTAACTAAATGGGTAAAAAGCTTGCTATAATGTTCTTATGATAGCTTTGGTACCCATGTGTGTGATTGTATGGTACCCTTATTGATACTCAACACACTTGGTACATAACTTTTGGATATGCAATTTATCACTAAGATTGCCCCTTCTCTTATCAAAGGGTGCTACACAACTAGAGTTTTCTTTAAAGTCGTCATGTATTCATCCTGTCTTCACCCTGTCTTTGGGCCTCTTTTCACCCCGTCCCCTCTTTGGGCAACCGCAAAGTAAGGAAGTTTTATTAAATCTGGGGATGAAATGCTGAAACCCAGCATTTAAGGCACAAGGTTCAACGTAATTATAGTAGTCCTACATGTAGGAGCAGTGAAAATATATGTAGCAGCAATGGAGGCGCTCAGGAAAAAGGAAAGATGGGTCAAAACCAGTGTTGTCCGGTTATCACATTTTAGGCCTATCCTGAGGATACCAATAGAATATATTCTTTTTTTTTTTTAGAAGAAGGATCTGTATTTCAAAAAAATCTGAAATCTATTACACCATCCAGATACATATTATTTTACCTTTTGAAAAAAAAATTCGATTATGAATATGTCAATTTTCAATTAAATATGCACAAAAATTTATGTATATCAATTTTATGATTTGATTATGTTAAAAAAACTTAGAATCGATATGTGGGTTATGTGCTTGTGCTGTGCACTCAAAAAAAAGCAGTGATGTGCCACAAAGTGCAAAACACTTGATTGTGTTCTCACTTTTGCAAACCCTAATTCTTAACACCTAAACCTTAAATGACATATTCCCTAAACCTAATGCATATCCGGATTGTCAAAAATGTGAACTTCAAAGATATCTATTCTATCCGAATGTGCCAGTCTAAATAAGGTTATGCATAATGAAACTATAATGTCAGATATTCGTCGATTATGTATAAGGCCGAATATCAAACTGAACTAAAAATCCAGATTACATATAGTAAAGGACATCCTGAAGCATCATTTCATCCATCTGTTTCACCATCCATTTGTTCATCCATTCGGTCATCCATCCATCTCGTCAAGGTCTGTTTACTCCAACGCGGCAGAGAAAGAGTGGAGTACAGATGCTTTCATCAACGAAACCGGTTCGCTTAATGTGAAACCGGCTCTAATAAGGTAAAGCTTCCATAAGTTGGATCCAATGCAATAGGGATCCAATGTCCCTATGGGGGCAGGGCCCAACAAAAGACAGGGTTAACCAATGTCTGAAAATGGATATATTTTGGAGTCAGCAAGTGAGTATGTACGTATGTGGTAGGCGATGAATTTAGGGTTAGGGTTGGGGAAAGCAAACAAGAAGAAACAGAAGTTGGAGGTAGTGTTTAGGGTTTTGGGCTTTGCCCAGAGATGCATTGATAATAATAATAAGCACACTGCCTAAGGAATAACTTACAACATTCTCTCATTTTCAAATTAGAGGGTTGATATTAGAAAGGCTAATACCCTATGTTGCAATCCAAGCAGCCAAAAGAACCCCCCCCCTTCCCCAAAACAAAAAAAAACCCCACTTTCTTCTACATTTCATCAGAGTTTTTTGTGATGCGAAATTTTGCCAAAATGTGAAAAAATAATGATAATTAAAGAGAATATTCTGTAACAATATGCATATTTTTTCTGAAAAAAATCGTCAAATTTCAAAGAAAAAATGGAAAAATATTCACCACATTTGAAACCTGATTTTTTTTTTTTCATTTTTAACTTTTTTTTTTACTATGTACATATTAGATAGGTTTGAAAATTTTGTCACCATTTAATGCTAAATGCTTCTTCGGATGCTAGTATGTATGTATACGTATCCAGCCACTATCTGGATGCAGCCCCACAAGTGGAGGGTCATTCAGACTGGATACAAATTACTGCACAGGAAAAGGAAGATAAGATTTGCAAGGAAAGGAGGGGAACTAAGGGATGGAAAGTGCGAGGAAGAGAGGCAAAGAATGAAAATGAAGAACATGAGAATAATTGAGAAAATGAATTGTCATCCAAAGAGTCATATTAAAATCCAAAATACGTTGGTAGCATACGCTTTTCTCTTTTGCACATAATTTAACAAATGAGCAAATAATGACTCTTGCTCCTTATGACAAGTTCAAACCAGGAAATGTTCAAGGAAGTTCCCAAAAAATCCGAACTCCCTTTGTTATTTCAATGTGTATTTTGGGGGATCTCCCCCAATTTTATATGTTCCCATGGAAATATGTTTTTTTTCTACAAAATGGGAAAGAAGCGAGGAAATTAACAAAAGAGTAAAAAGAGAGTTGTTTACGCAAGGGGAGGTTCTTGTACTTGTGTGTTCTCTTGAGGTTTGGGAACACCCTTGGGCTCATTCGCTCAAGTTTAGGGGAAGGCAATCAACCAAGAACCTCCGGTGCTACAACATAATATGTAACATAACCTACAACTTTCCTCTTTGCCGAAGATTGACTAAGCACATTCTATGAACCACAAACCCAAAGGTGAAAACAAAAACACCCCAAATACAAGGTCAACAACAACAACAACAAAGTTGTTCCCAATGCACTTTTATCATCACAATCCCCAAAGAAAATCTCCTTGGGTGAACAAGCACCCCACACTCAAAACTATTGACCTGAAAGTGTCCCTTGGCCCACGGGCTAAGCTAGTGCCCTTGGGCCCACAAGGCTAAGCTAGTGTGACCAAAATTCCAAATTCCTTTTGGTTGGTTCTAAACATTTTTCGATATCATGCATGTCCTTTGTTGCCTAAATCAAGGTCTCTTGGTTCGTTCAAATTTAGCATTTCTTTAGGTTACATATCATCACTAATGCCCCCTTTTACACTAGAGCCTCAAAGCCATGACCATCCAAAATAGAGAATTCTGGATTGAAAGAAAAGCCATTTTAGGGTTTTAGTTCGTTTTACACAAGATCGAAGGACCAAGTGACTAGACAAATCTGAATGGATGAAAAAATATCATCAAATGCACTATGGATAATGTTTAGTGATCCAATGGACTTGTTGCCAAGTAAATAATACCTTTGCTCCTCTTAGTGGCAAGCCCATTAAATTATGAGCTCAAAAAAACATGATTGATCAAATTTTTATTGTCCAATCTCAAAAATAATTTATAAAGTTTTTTAAAAGTGGGTTGGATGTTTGTTGTTTCCATGGTCATGATATCTCTCACCATAATGTAAAGGGGGGCCTAAAGGCCACTTTAGATGAAGGTCCAAGGTCCAATGAAATAAAACAATCCTATTGGCCGAGAGCCATAAATTGGACCCACAACCTTTGGATGAAGGTCAAAGCTCCAATGAAATAGACCAACCTTATTGGCTAAGAGCCATAAATTGGACCCATGGCCAAGTTTAGATGAGGGTCCAAAGAACAATGTTCTACCTAGAATTATAAAAGCTTCCCATTGTTAAAAATTTGGGACACAAATTGGCTTTAATTTGGAACCATTTTGTGAGTGAAAATTGGAGACCTAACCGTACTCATTTTAAGCATAACAAAATCATCATCTACCCAAATTATCACCCAACTATCTATCCATTAATGTAGGTAAATTTGTTTCTTTTGTTTGTCACATTGAAATCTATAGTGTCCCTTGCCATGATGCTCTTGGTATTGTTGGCAAGCACTTGATGAGTGCATGGAGGTGTTGAATTTGGTAGTGTTTGGATTGATGGTGCAAGAGTTATTGAATATGGAGCAATTTTGTTGAAGAAACTTCAACAAAATCAAAACTAAATATTTTAGGGAAATTGGGGTGAGCTCTAATTAGTATTGAAAAGCTTTTGATGTGTGAGATTTTTTGGACGTGATTTCATAATTTTAAAACCTAAAGTGGGGAATGCATTGAATTTTCAGTAATTTTTGTTATTGAAAATTAGTTTCAAATTGAAAAAAAAAAATCTCAAAATTGAATTTTATCATTAAGGTCTTTTTCACACTTAACCAATGACATGTGCCACATTAATGTTACAAGGGTGATGGTTCATCATCTCTTGTAACAATTTTATTATAATTTTTTTGTTTGTGACCAAATTGGGAATCATCCACAAGAAAATCTAGATAATATGGTGATTATCCTTAGGAATATTTAACGAAAATTGGTTATAAATGAATATGAAGAATGATGATTTAATTAACCTTTTATATTTTTGGTTATATGAAATTTTGAAAATTATTAATAATTTTTTCTTACTTTTTGATAATTGAAGGCCTTCAAAATCACTTCAATTTCAAATTTTAAAATTAGAATTTTTCTTTTCATAAAATTTTGCCAATAAATAAAAGGTTGATTTCTTATGAGTTCTAGTGTGTTTTTTGGCCACACAAATAAACGTAGAACCCACTAGATATCAACCTCTTCTTATTGGCAAAAATATTGTTACTTAATAATAATAATAATAATAATGGCCTATAACCTTTATTTTTTTGGGAAAGAATGGCCCAAATTGGTTTTTTTTTTTTTTAAATGTTGAAATCGCCATGTTTAACCAATGTTGTTTTGGTATTATGTTTTGGAGATACCAAAGGTTCTTGGTATTTATTTTTTAGAATTTTCATTTTAAATAAGTTTTAAAATTTAGGGTAAAATCATAGTCAAAGGAGCCACCCAAGTGAATGAACACTCTTTAAATTTTCATTTTGTATGTTTGAAAGATCACAAGTGAAGCATGATAGTTTACATGTTCAAATCTTGACATAAATAAAAAATGTTTTTGCATGGTCAAAACAATTAAACCTCAATAATGGACAATCCTTGTTTTTTTTCAAATGTCGATTTTTCTCCCCAATGTGCACCATTCCTTCTAAAAATTGAAGAGGATTCAACATTGATGATTAGAAAAGCAAAAAGACCTTAAATGATGAAAATTATTTTTATAACCGATTTGATCACATTTGGCTCAAAAGTGTTATTGACCTTAAAATTTATGGACTTTGAAAATGTGCCTTTAACAAAAGTTGTTCATGTTTATGTGATAAAGGGCATGAATGCATAATATACATTATATAGAATCAATTTGTAGTCAAAATGCATTATTAAAATGCAATGTTAAAGGGGTGCCCAAAATACAAATTACAAAATTACAAATCAACACAAAAACATGTGTCATGTGTAATCCTTGGAAAAAAACTTTTACCTTGGTGCCCCTTACTCTTTTGACCATGTTTTCATCCTTTAGCTTTTTGGTATGAATATGGTATAATAATTTAATGTTGAAAATTTGTAGCATTAGTATCAACATGGGTATGTTAGTGTTGAACATGGCAAAATAACAACTTATATTTTGATATTAGGTTTAAGTTTTTTTTGTGTTATGTGTATGTTTCCAAATAAGAAAATAAAATGTTGGGATGGGCAAAATCACCAACAAGGAAGCAAACAACCATTCAACATTCAAACAACCATTCAAAGATTATATTGCATTGTAAGTATGTTAAAATAGTGTAATAATGTGAAATTTTGCAATTAACCATGTATATGTGCAATTGAAGGCAAAATCATATATATGCAACCCATCTAACATCCTCAAACATAAGATTTTGTATCCATGAAAATAGCCCACCTTTTCAATCAAGTCTTCATTCATCAATATTGATTTGTGAACTCAAGATGCCAAAAATTTATTGTGCCCACAAAACTCACATGTGGGAACATGGACTTATTGGAAGACCACCACATCAATGAATTGAAACCATTTGCATTCTCCACATGGAACCTACAAAACAAAACTAGTTCAATTTTGAAAAAAACCTTTGATAGATTCTTGTGTTTAAACAATTAATTTGAATAACCTAATTGAAGTTGAAATTAATTTAGGTTTTTGGAGGAATTAGGATTGTAGGTTGACCTAGATTCAAAAAACCCACAACAACTTTTAATAATTGTATCATAACCAAATCATCATATTATTACATTAATGTGGTAGCTTGATGCCTACCAATGTGATCCATGATGCAAATCCATGTTTTGAAATGCAAATCCAACATCAAAATGACCATGTTATGAATTTGTTTTCAAGAAAAAGTTAATACGAAACCTATAAAGAATTGTGACATGTTAATGACTTTAATAACCATTCTACCATACAAATTTTTTATCTCTTGATTAAATTCATTGCATTGAAGTGGAGGAACAACAACAATTCGAAACACATATTCCTTCCCATTGTCCCCATTTTCACCAAAACAACAAACACCGCATCAAATAATGACCAATACCTTGATTCAAATATTTTAATGTTTTGTTATGGGCACAAAAACTATGAAAATGGCAATGAGAAACATACTTAAATTTAAATTTAAACACAAAACAAAGAAATCAAACCAAAACCACCAAAGGTTAAACACAATAACTATGAAGTGTGTAAAACAAACATGCAAACAAATATTTATATTGTAATAAAATATGAAAACATAAACACAAAAGGAGCAAAATAAGGCTATGGAACAAGATTGTACTTTGGACTAATGTTGAACAAACTAAAAGTAATGTTGGGTTTAATTTCTATTTATATCCTTTTGGGGACTTAATTTAAAGAAACTCCAATGAAAATTTTCATATGTTCATTTATTAAAAAAAAAATTTAAGAAATTTCCTAATTACAAATGGACTACAAATTAATTATAAATAAATAAAAGTTAACTATGAGTCATGGATGAACATCCATATAATGAACTCCACTTGTCATGTGGAAGTGGTGTTTGTGATAAGTTTCTTGGAATAAAATTACATTGGAAACAAAACATGTTTTCAAAAGGGTTTTGAAATTTTTGTGTTGCATGTTAACCTCATGGTAAGCATTTTCCCATTCATGTTTACCCTTTCTAAAAAATTTAATCTAGGTAATTGTTTTTTAGAGAACAACTTTTACATCTTTCAAATTAACTTCTTTCATGGCCACACCCACCATAATTTCATTTGTGACATATTGACATGCTTTTGACATGACATGACCAAAACAAAGGGTTGATGTATTGTAAAATTTCACACGACACAATAGAAGTGAAAGTGATTGTGAGAAAATTCAAATTGGTTCCTTATCCTTGACATATGTGATGACATTATTTGTCAAGTTGAATTTGATTATTAGAACTTTACTTGTTTAACAAGAGTTATACTAGAAGTATTGGGTGCTTCAAATGGTTCAAAAATTATGTGATAAGGAAATCAACTTTAGTCAATGAAATTGATGACCAAAACAAACATGTCATAGCTTGACTTTGACATTCAGAAGTCAAATGTTGTTGTCATATTGCACATTAACCAATGGTAAGAATAACATAAATTTTGATGGTTTATTATAACATAACAAGAAGGTGTTCATAAACAAGTTGTTTGTCAAAAGGAAATTGAACTTGACCACAAATATGTAACACCATTCACTTCATTAAGGGCTCTCCACAACGTATAGTGGCATATAACTTAACAATAATCAAAACAAGATTCCCAACATACCCCATTTGAATTGGGTTGCATTTATGTAAGGCCTCACATTTTCCAAAAAATTAGTGTGGTTATATGTGATAGATGCTTTATGTTTACATTTTTGTTGCTTACCACCATCTTTTCCTTCTAGATCATTTTTGTGTGCCATGTATTTCACCAAATCCAAGCCATGTTCATTTGTGGCATGCTTGTTCATAGCCATGATGCCATGCTCAAAATTGTAAGTTATAAAACCTTTTAAAGACTTGGTTGAACTATAAAAACCTGCAAAATTTTCAAAAGAATAACATATCATACACTTCATGAGTTGCACTACTTGCATTTTGATTTGAGCATTGTTGTCATTTGACACAAAAAAAACCCATGATTTTGCTATACTATGAACTTGGGAACCCAAAAACTTTGATTTGTGGTGATTATGTCAATCATTATTTCTAGAATGCTTCTTTTTTAGCTTGTTGTTTTTCATCAACCACACCTTCAACTTGTAACACCTCATTTGACATTGTAAAACTCATAAGTTCATTGACAACTAGATTATTAGACCTTATAACGTGAAATGCATTTGCATATTAGTTCAATAACTTGAATGCATCCATATTTTGAATTGATTCAACATTCAACAATCCACAAACATGAAGAACACATAAGACATTATAAACATGAAAAAAATTGACACAAAGGGAATGCATAAAGCAATCAAGAAATCTCACCTTTAATGTATAACTCTTATTTGTAACGACGAATGAAAACTCAATAATGGTTCCTAAATGCAAAAAGGATCCTGTCAAATTCATGCCACGATCTTTAAAGGAAACGCTCATAAACCATAAACATATAACATTAACCTAATTGATAACAATCTCCTCATATTAGAGCTTGACACAACAACTGGGCTTTGGTATCACATAGGTTTTACAAAACTTTAAATTTTACAAAGTAACACATTGCTTTCACCTAGAATCAAAAACAAAATTCTCAACTTATTTTTTGTAATTTCGATAATCTATGAGTAAGATCCTTTTTATCATAGTGCACACCAAGGTTTATACCTGGCATTTTCTTAATACTAGAACAACACTATTTTAAACCATAAATTCTTCAATGTTATCAATATATAAAAGATTTTTTTTTAATTCTTTTTTTCTCTTTGACATGTAACTAACTTTTGGGCTAAGTCCTATAATCTATTGTGGATGATCCACCAACCTCATGGGAAAAAAAACCCTTGCTTGTGATTTTATTTGAAATTTGTCTATCCTCTAGGGTTAAACCAATTTGCAATGAACATGCTTGTTGTAAGTAATAAGTGCCACTCCATCTAACAGTGCTTTCCATTACTTGCTTAGAGGTGGTCAGAAGTGGACCTTACAATGGGTGAGACCATGTTCATTAAGCTATGTATGGTGTCGCAAAACATTAACAATTTGGGGGTGGGGAGGGGGAGGTAGCTGTGTTTAATGTGAATGATGATAATAGGGTTGAATCCATTCAAGGATGTTAAGCAAAGGTGTGTCACATTGTGGCCTTGCCATTTACATTAAAAAGTATCTTATGGCAAAAGAATAATTATGGAAATTCAAATATTTCACCATGTAAAAAATATAATCTTCAAAAAAATCCTTTGAAAGAAACCAAAATCCTTCAAGATATCATAACTCTATTACTAATTTCAAGTTTCAACACAAGCCAAAATATTATCTTTCAAAAATCCTCATAGAAAAATAGACCTATTATTACCCAGGGGCGAAAATCTTTTAAAATTACTATATTCTATAATGAATCTAAACACAATATCCTTGATATTGCTTCCTTGTATTCATTAGTTAGTGTCACGCAAAAAGAGGAGAAAGAGAATGACAGACAAAGAGGGATAAACAATGACAAAAAAAATAAAAATAAAAAACAGTTGGGGGCTTTCAGGAAATAACAAAGATGAGTTTTAATTCCATTTTAGTATAAAAAGGTTTTGTTGGTAGTCTAGTTACGGTTCCATTAGGGGGATTGATTGTAAATCTATTTTTCAGATTTTTTTAGCACATTGGGACATATGAGAGCAGCCATTTTCTGGAGCAAAGGAGGAGGATAGTGACAACAACATCACCAACATCATCAAACAATAAGACAACAAAGGTAAAAAGGTTAAATGAAGATGGGTTTTGTGTTTGTTGTTTTTTTATTACTTGGGTTTTATGGTGGGCCCTTTTTTTTTTCTAAACTTTTAAAAAACACTTTCATCAAGTTTTAAAAGTTTTTTATCACCAAGAATTTAGTCATTATATACAAATTAAACACAATAGAGAATTTTTATTACGAAGAGAGAGATTTCGTCACAATTTTGGTTTTTCTTGGTTTTTGTCACAATGCTAGATAAATAGCAAAGGAAGAAGAAAAAATATTTTAAAAATAAATAAATAAATAAATAAAAATGTGTTGTAAGTGTGAACATGTTAATGCTTAATGGCTAGTCATTCACCAATAATATGTTTTCTAAAATGTTTTTTTTAAAAAAAACATTAAGTCTAGGGTGTTTTTATATTATTGAAGTTAGGTGTTACATTTGTCAGGTAGTCCAAATAATAAAAGATTATAATTTTTTGGGCCCTTAATTCTTGCACAATAATTTTTAAAAATATATATAGGTTGTGTCAAATTTAGTAGAATAAGGATGATGATGTGGAAGGTTATGGCAAAATCAAAGTTCAATAATCTTTTGAAATAAGACTTATTTGTTTGTGATAGTTCATTATCTTTTTCAATTTGATCTGTCCAATTTTATGTGGTTAGCTTTATAGGTTTAAAATTACCATGTTGAAATAGCCAATCTTCAAAACGTGGGACCTATTTACAATTGTGCAAATAGGTCTTAATATAATGTTTTGGTATTATAATGTTTAGGTTTCATTAAATCTAGTAGTCTAGTGATTGTGACACTTAGGCGTATAACGAAATTAGGGTTTGGGCTTGGCATAATGTTCTAGCAAATGACTCCTTCAAAAGTTTCTTACATTTTTCCTTTTGTTTTATTTAGGATTGTGTGGTTAATTTTGTAGATTTAAGATTACCTTGTTGTGGTAGGCAATCTTTTAAAAGTGGGGTTCATGTTCATAATACACCTCCTACTTCATGGGCACCAAATGTCCCACGTCCCTCAACTCATCATGTTTCATCGAACTTCGTAATTCCCATCACCCATTTGCCTTATCATGTGCCACCATTAACTTATTTTCCACCTCATCCCCCATGCAAACCACAAACCACCCACTAGTTACCTATCACGGACACCACCATCACCTATCATTTGCATAATTATTTGCATCATTGCTTACACCAACATAGTCATTTGCATCATTATTTGCATCATTGTTTGCACCGACATAGTCATTTGCATCATCATTTGCATCATTGTTTGCACCAACATAGTCGTTTACATTATTGTTCACATCATCGTTAACTCTTAATTAACTCCTAGTTCACTATTAATTAAAAAGCTTCTTAAGAAGCTTCCTTGGTCAGTGCACACATTGAAACTTCTATGGAAGCTTCTTTGAATTAATAAGCTTTTTGAGAAGTTTTTTGGTCAGTGCTCACATGGAAGCTTTTATGGAAGCTTCTTGGAACTAGGTCCCCAATGGGGTATAAATAAAGGTCTGACCTTCCATTACTTTTAGTTTGTTCAACATTAGTTTTGGGTACATTTTCTTGTCATAACCTTTGTTTTCATACGATATCAAAATAAAATTATTTTTGAATCATCTTTTAACATATATTGTGTTCTTACCTTATGTATTTGTGTATTTAGTTTTGGATTATATTTAGGCTTGCATTTCTTGTGATTTGTTTTCCTTGTTATGTCCTTGGCTTAGTTAGTGTTCTTATAATTTTTCGTGTTCGTGACATTACCCTTTCGATTTTAACAAATCATACATCACCTATTAGTTCCCCTTACCAACTCCCAACCTTTCATGTGAATATGGGGTCCTAACCTTACATTTTCCCAAACTCCCTCGATCATGCACAACTAAGACATTTTCCCCTTCCCACTTTATTGGTCCCTATAATTGGCCATGATCATACCTTCCAACCTACCCCCATTTTTTCAACACACCCTTAACTGCCACCTAAAATCTTGTCCCCCATTTGTGGACACTAATTTACTAGTCAAGGGTTAGCTCATCATTAACATTCCCATTAGACATCTAATTCATCCAATCCAAACCTTTGTAATCATCTTGGCCCCAATACCTCCCCTTACTCTCATTCCGCTTGCATTAGCATGGACTTGGGTTTCAACATTGGATGTCCTCGAGTCCTTTCATTTAGGCCTTTGCCATCCTTGTTTGAATAATCACATCCCATTACTCTACTATGTGATGTACAAGTGACATTTCGTTTTCCATTGGATAAGTTAATGCAAGACTCATATAATGTGGCAGTTTGGAACTTACTATTCCTGCTACCCCAATGATGTTTCACTTTGCCCTTTTGTTGTGGGGTGACATGGCATAGGGAAATGTGGTTTCGATTCAAACATTTTTTAGCAGGCAACTGGGAAAACCTATAGGAGGAGTTTTTTTTGCAGGCCCAAGCTTTGTTGGCTAGTTTGAACTCAATCCCATTTCCCCAACATGATCTTTTAATTCATAAATGCACATTCCACAGTTTAACCTTTGGGTGTGCAGGGGAATACTTTCAAGTAGCTTGTGCTTTAGCACCATTTTCTTTCACACCCACATCCTTCAACACCACTTCAACTTTCACTAGATTACACCTCAAATCAAATGGCTACTTCTCGCTTTTCCTTAAAGACTATGAACCAAACCAGGACCTTAAGCTTTCTTCCGATTCTTTCAAATTAGTGTTCTAATGCATGCCACATTTATTAACAAATGGTCCTTTTATGATGGTTTTTGAACACCTTTGGAACTGTTTTCACCTTAAAGATTCAGTAAGTGGATTCCTTTAGTTGTTCCAACTTTGTTATCATATTGCACAGGGTGACATTCCACCCCAAATTGCACGTGTCCTTAAAAGGGCTCATTTTTAAACCATGACCAAGCTTTCAAGTGGAGTTTGTCCCAATGTAATGGGGAAAACATTGTATCGATTCACAAGGTGCCTTCAATTCAACGAAGCTTTTGCAACACATTTTTCCCCACACCAATTTGGAGTTGCAACTAAGGGTGATTGTGAAACAATAATCCATGGCATTAGGTGCACCATGTACCTTCACCCCAACTAGGTTGTTATTAAGTTGGACGTGGTAAACGCCTTTAATTTAGTGTCGATAGGGGTCATATTTCAAGAACTTTGTGCAACAGGTGGGGACATGATACAATTCATCATTTTGTTGTGCATTTTATGCATTTGAGTCCTTTCTATTTTATGATCATCGTAATCGTGAAGGTGATGTCATAATCATCCCATTTGCCATGGGGATTCGTCAAAGTGATCTTTTAAGGGAGACATTATTTGCTTTAGCCCATTTTAGGGCTTTATATTTTATAGCTAGTCATTACCCCTATTGTTTATTTCCATCCATTATAGATGACATTCACATCATAAGTCCCCCTTCAATTTTATCATTTACATATCAACATTTATAAACTGCACTTTATGTGATAGGTCTTTCTATCTAACCTCAGAAATGCATTGCATGGTCACCCTCTAGCCTACCACCAGACTTTGACACCCCATCCGAAGGAATTAAAGTCTTGGGGATTCCATTAGGCACCTTAACTTTCACATCATCCTTCATCAAAGATGCCCTACTAGAGAATGTTCGACATGTGGACCTTCTCTTTCGAATGGGTGATATTCAGGTGGCCTTTAGAATTCGAATTTGTTGTTTTGTGCAATGCCCATCATATTTTTTACGATGCACACCTCCATCTCCCAACTTCATATAATCCTTTATTTCTTTTGACTCCTTATGACACGTTCCCAAGTCCCTAGTTAGACTCAAGTTGGGTCTAAGTTACTTTCACAGTGGAATTGTGAGGAACTTGGGGCACGTTCCCAACTCTCAACACTAGAAGGGGTAGAGGGGCGTGTTGAAGCTCCGAGGTGAGATTAAGAAGAATGACAAGTTATTCACTTACTCGAACTTGCATCAAACCAACTAACAAGTTGGTTAGTTCACATTTTGGAGCACCCTTGGTGCTAAGACAAGCCAGGGGCAACTTTGGACTCATTTGATTCACCACGGCCCAGACTCGGGGGAAGCCACCACCTTCCCCCATATAGTATGCTTTGTGCCTTTCCACAACACCCACATCCGAATGGCTTTTTGTCCCGGGACTCCCAAGGAGGAGTCCCGAAACTGTCCCGGTTTGGACTCTCGGGATTTTGCACAATCATAACTCTTTGCTCAGACCTCCGATTGGGATGAGGTTTGAAGCAAAGTTATAGTTCTCTTCCAGAGCTTTCCAACTATGTGCCTCACTTCACCTGCACGCACCGGGGTTGGGTTGATTCTCGACTTTTAGTGGTCGGAAGTCAAACTTCCAATTTGACTCTCGGCCCTTCTTTTTGTCATAACTTATGCTGGAGATGTCCAAATGGTCCATGTGAGGCCATTTTCGACATTTAAACTTCAAGAGTTTTCTAATGATATAAAGAACACCCCAATGCGAGGTGTTTTGATTCCTGGAATCAAACTTTGAAGTTTTGGGAGTCCCGGAGGACTCCCAAGTCCCAATTTCGGGAGTGTGAGTTTCATCTTCACACTTCCTTCAAAGTAGGGTTGCGACACTTTATTCTTTTAAGTGTTTGGACGCCTTTTGGATCTAGGATCGTTTGATAGCCTAAAAAGATTTTTAGCTCATAAATAAGCCTCTTTCCTAATAACTTTTGGTGGTGTCAGGTTCATGTCAACATCCACCATCACCCCAATAGCCTATTTAGGGAGTTGGGTCTTTCTCATTTCAATCATAGTTGTTAGGTTTATGGTTGATCAACATCCCTTCCTTCTTGAAGCCTTAACAAAAGTCGATAACAACACATTTCCTTTTCAGCCAAACTTCAAGACGACATGTGATCTTTTACCACCCTTAGCCCATGCGTGTTTCCCTCCATTTGAACAACTCATCAAATAATAAATGGTTCAACTTTAAGATTCCATTTTAGAATGTTACACAAGTCGATAATAACACAATTTTTTTGTAACAACACCTTAAAGTGGCATGCGATTTTTTACCACCCCCAACCCATGCGTGTCTCTTTCCATTTGAATAACTCATCAAATAACAAATGATTCAATTTCAAGATTCCATCTCGGAGTGTTTGCACCATCATACCCTTTCCAACATGATCTTTGATGGGACATTTGAGACCCATTATGCTTGAATTGTATCATGTTCTAGCCTAGGGGTAGGCGCCTAGCTTATAGTTTGACCAACTTTCCCAACCTTTTGATTATCTTCTATAGTTTTTTCCACTTCATTTCATTCATGATTTGGATTACCCAATCCCTCAATTGCAGGCATCCCATCAACCCAATGGGTATCCATCTTTTATGTTGTGCTCATGGTAATGAATGCACTATAACCCATGATGTAATTCATGACACCTTTGCTGCCATTGTGTGAGATGCTAACTTCCACATGGAACAAGAACAATTAATGTGTTTCCTTCAATCATATTCAACTCCTTTTGTTAATGAGTCGATGTTCTGTTTACCAAAAATGACATTTGCACCTTAGCCGACGTTGTCATTATCGACCCAATGCAAACGGATTTACTTCCCCAATCTTGTGCAACTCAAGGATTTGTTGCCTCTAATACAACTCAAGTTAAGGAAAGGAGCTATCACAACCAACACCCCACTGATTAATTCCTCCGTTTAGCAATTAAGGTATTTGGTTGCTTACACAAACATGTCGATGTGTTTTTACATGATTGTGCCAATGTCATTTGGAGCTTGAAGCGCCCAAAGGGCCTTCATCTTTTTACCTTGGTCACCTTTCTTTGTTAAAAAGTTTCAATCACATTACGAAGGACGCAAGTGTCTTCCATCTTAAATTAGGTAATAGTTGTAAGCTTAGTCACTTCTTGACTTCCACCCCTTCAAAACACACCTCCCATCGTCACGACTAATCTATTGCGAACTGTCGATTTTTGACATATAAATATGGTTGATTTATCACAAGCGATTGATTATGGACACAAAGAGATTTTCATAACTACTTTGAGCCAACGGTCAATTATGGACATTGAAAGATTTTCACAACTATTTTGAACCAATAATCAATTATGGACATGAAAAGATTTTCACAACTACTTTAAACCAATGGTTAATTATGGACATGGAGAGATTTTCACAACTACTTTGAGCCAATAGTCAATTATGGACATGGAGAGATTTTCACAACTACTTTGAGCCAATAGTCAATTATGGACATGGAGAGATTTTCACAACTACTTTGAGCCAACTTGATGTCCTGTCACTTTTCCCTTTTCTTTAATTTTACTCCTTTGTCAATTTCCCTAAGCTACGATGTGTTTTTTAATAAAAACTTTACAAGACTTATGAAAAAAGCTTAGAGAGATTTCAACAGATTGTAATAAATAATGCTTGGACCTGATTACAGAAAAAAAGGATTTGCTAAGATTGAGCGCCTAGCTAAACTTACTTGGCAAAATTTTTAATGATTTTTCCATTCATCCAAACGAAGTGGAAGAATCCACCTCTAAAGCTACATTTACAGGCCTTTCCGCAAAGCGGAAAAAGGCTGTCCTTTTGAACTTTTTTGGTGGATGGATGGACGCTCGGAAGTTGCAAATATATTCTTAAAACGGCCACTTGTCACTTGAAGTTATTTGAGTAAGTTGGGTCCACTGGTAGGACCCGAGTTGAGGGAGGGGCTGGTGGGCGGCCGGATGGATCCGGGTCTGACCAATGGCCATTATCTGATGTAATTGGCACTCGGAATTGGCACGTAGACCTCATACTGTTCAACATGACCACCACATGCATTTGAAAGGCATGACTAGCCTTCGGAAACGTAGGCCCACTTTACACTAGGAGTCAGGCCCAAAAAAACTTAGTGCCAACTTTGAGCATTTTTGGCTTGTTGTTTGGCCCCAAGTTATTAATAAATGCTAGAACATTGACTTCAGGATATTAATAAATGCTTGAACATTGGCCTCAAGGGTTGCAAATTGGCTTCCCAAGTTCAATGGTATTGTTTTTTTCAGCCTTGGGGCCAATAGATAGCCATAAAATTCAGCATTTATTAGTAACTTGGGGCAGATTGAAAAAGTTCTTTTCTATCACAGCCTTGACTCCTAGTGTAAAGCCCTTGGGGCTGATTTCAACTCTTGCATCAATAGGAATGCTTGATTTGAGTTGAACATTGGCCTTAACTCCTAGTGTAAAAGCAGGCCCAACCTTTGGAAACTTAAAAGGTTGAAGGTCAAATACCTAGTGATGTATAATTGTACATAGTTGAGGTTATTTTAACCTCTCTCTTGGGTTATTTTAAAATACAAAGTTAGGTACCTATTGTGTAGTGTAGGACAAGGATCAACAAGGATCAAAGGGCTGGGCTTCATAGCTACCCACACTTGTACCTTTCACCCTCTTTAGGAAGGCCTCATAGCGACCATATTCAACCCAGGAAATATTTAAATTTGAACTTGGACAACCTTGAATTAATCTCAGATTGGGACATTAACCATGGTTAGAAGCGACTTTGAAAAAAATTTCAGGATTTTCTTTTACCATGGTACCAGTGTAGGCACTGGTTTAATGAAAGGCAGGATGGAGAATGGGGGCTGTTCTAGGAATGAGGGCATGCAACAGGAAAGGACCTGAATTTTCAGAACTGCCCCATCCAAGGTCAATATTGGGTCTACAAGATCTGGTAGAATTTTAATGGCCCTAAAAATTAAAAAAAAAACCTAACCATGGGTCTGCTAACCTTTTGACCAGTTGGTTAAAAGTTCCTCCCCCCCAAACCCCCACCACCTGCACCATCCTCCCCTCACCTTACGTATTTGTACATGTACAGTACCGTAGGTGTATTTGCTTGCAGTGGTAGACGACGTCACCTTGGGGACTGGTGCGCATGGCAGCGTGCGCTTTTGCCTCGTGGGTTCTGTGTCCCGTGTTTCTCGCGGAAGCTGCTCCTGGTGTTTGGTGCACACAATTATTAAGGAGTGTAAGGTAGGTACCGGAAGTTGAAAGAAGGACCAAAGGAGTTGCTGCAAGCAGGAGGAGTTTGAAGGAGTTAGTTGTAGGTCATCGTTTCTTGTGATTATTTCAGTGGTTTGTTTTTGTTGTTTCACCCCCCCTCGCCTTAGGTTGCTGATAATCATGTTTCAGTCGTTCGTTTGCAGTATGGTTTTTGATGGCGGAGTTGTGTGTGGATGGTTGTTTTTGCACTAATGTGGTGCGTATAGATAATAGGTTGGAATAAGAAAGATAGTTGTGAATGGAGCTCTGGTATTATGATGATGATGATAATGCACAAACACACACACATGCACTCTTTCTCTCTGTGTCTCTCTGTGTCTCTCCGTGTGCGTGTGTCTGTCCGTCTCTGTGATCTTTAAGCGATTTGGTAGTTAGATTATTAACAGTGCTGGTTCGCGGTAGTGAATGGTTTTGTGATTTCTTGTTTTGGGTTTAGTGGTTAAAGGTTTTAAGGGTTTGACGACTAGGCGGATTTTTGTTTTTTGGTTGGGAGGGTGGGGGGAGCTATGGCGTTGCGAGGGAGTGCTGCAATTCCGCAGTCTTCATCCTTGTCGCCAGGCTTGCCTCCAGGTTTTGGTGGTGGGGGAGGCGGGGAGTCTTTGTCTTCCTGGGAATGGCGGCAAACAGGCGAGGGATTTAGAACTAGAGCCTGGGGAGGAGGACAGCAGCAGCAAGGAGGGGTGTGGGAAGGGGGAGCCGCCGCCATACATGGACGACAGCAACAGCAGATAGCTTCGTCTCACCAGGCAAGTACGATGACGGGGTTAGTTCCACCGGGTTTCGTAGACGACGCGGGAGGGATTGTGCAGCAGCAACAGCAGCGGTTACCGGCGGCGGTCGGGGGTTTTCCTCGGGTCGATCTGGTAGGAAGCAGGCATAATTCTTCGTTTACAGACGAGAGAGAGCAACTCGAGGTTGTGGTGGGAAGGAGCAGCGACTACTCCTCGTTGTATGAGGACTCCAAGAGACGGAGCTTTCATGGTTGGCCTGGAAACGGTTTGGAAGACAAAGGCCTCCCGTTGTCGAGAGAGGTGGCGGCTCCTCCTCCTCCTCCTCCTCCTCCTCCTCCTGCTCAGATGCTTTATCATCTCCTTCCTCCGGGCTTTGAAACGAAGGAAGCAATCGAGCTTTCCAGGAGGCAAACCAGGGTTGTTGAACCTCCTGGTGGTGGTTTTGCTGCTGGTGCTCGCAGTCCATCGCCTCCCAGATTGTTGTATCGTTCAGAGGCTACTTTCTTCAAAAGGGGTCGGGAGGAGTATTCAGATGCTGACAGGGAGAGATACCAGAGGAATCAAAGATTCATAGATAGTTTTTCTGCAAGTAGTATGCAACCGCCTCTTCGGAAGAGGTTAAGGGATGGCCAAGGACCTGGAAGTAGTAGTATGGAGTCTGATGCTCCTCCTCCTCCCAGAGGTCTTTCTGAGACGTGGAAGGGAACAACAAGGAGGGGGGATGACGAGTTCAAAGATGGCCAGCGGAGACGACCACCTTCTTGGTCTCCTCCACCGCGGAGAAGACCACCTTCTTGGTCTCCTCCACCCCGGAGAAGGCTGGATGGAAACATGGTGTTCTTGCAAGAGTCAAGAGTGAAGCATACCTCCTCCCACTTTGATAGGAATAGGTTCCGGTCACCCGAGACACTTCGCCCTGAGAGAGGAGTGGCATCCCCAAGGCTCAGGGATCGTCTCAAATTCCCGGAAGATGTGCCTCAAGATGTGTCACTGCATCCCAAGTTCAATGGACCACCACCCAGGCCTTCAAGTCACGAAAATGATACTGACCACCCTGTGAAGAGACATGACTTCTTGCCAAAACGAAAGGCTTCGTACAGTCCTCCACCTCGAGGTAATGATACAAGAAATAGTACAGATGAGTCACACAAAGGCAGGAGAGAGCTTCAAGACATGGACAATGAAGATTCACCTCCAAGGTTCACCCAACGACACAAAGATTCTGACACTCCCACAAGAATTCAGCAATGGGTACACCCCAATAGGGAGCAGTCATCGAGTTCTGACATAAGTGTGCTCAAGGAGAGTAGTTTGGATACACCACTGTCAAGGAAAAGCCGACTCGGACAGGGTACTATTAGACAGGGTTCTGCTTCTGGAAAGTCTTTACTTGAAGGCAGGCTGAAGTATGAAGGTCACCCGGATGACATATCAGGTGGGACTGATCTGAGGAAGGAAGAGAACCACAGGGATGGTAAACAACACACAAGGAGCTTTGAAGGAAATCACAAGGAGAAAAGTAAGGTACTTAAACCTGAAGGAAAGAGCTCTCTTTCTTCTAAGATATCTATAACTTCTCCAGATCTCAAGGCAGAGGGGAATACATCATGGAAAAGTGTTTCACCAATACGACAAAAGATATCTTCTGGGTCAGAGCATTCAAAACGATTGGGGAATGGGAAGATGTTGTCGTCCTCACATATGAGTTCTCCTCAAGTTTGTCAAGAGATATCAAGTGTTTTACCATCCAGCCAAAACTGTGAAGCTGAAAAGCAAGAGACTCTGAATCAGGCAGTGAAGGACAGAGTACCAGTAGCATCTATTTTAAGTGAGCAACATCAAGAGTTTTGGCATGATACTAACTCAGACCTGAAAAATATGGGTGTGCAAGAAAAATCTATCAAACAAGGAATCAAGGAATTATCTGCAACACCACAGCATAATTCTTCTCCCTATCCTGTTCCAATGGTAGCCAAGCTCTCCTTCAACAGTGATGAGAAAGATAGCTTGTCAGCAAGGGAGCAGGGCCTGGCAACTACAAAAGCATCTTCAGGAAAGTTAATGCCTGGCCATAGTATTGTGCCAAAGCAACAAGTAGTTCTGGTGAATCGTGCTGAACAGATGCCAAGGTCAAAGTCATTACAGCCAGAAAAATCACGCTCAACGCCTTCAAGAAGACCTTCTCATTCAGTAGAGGATGGGATCAGCCTTAAGAAAGCAGAGTCTATGGAAATGGACACTGGTCAGCCTATTAAAATTGGAGGGGAAACGCCACATGAGTCGCAAAGATTGTCACAGGAATGGGGGGAGAAGCAAGCAATGAATGAAAATCTGAATTGTGGAAGACCTGCCCAGAAAGTGATTTACACTGGCCATAAAGCTGAGAATGTCAAGGAATTTACCTCAGGGAAGACAATATTAGGTTCAACCTCTGTAGAGGTTTCAGATAAACTGGTTGTACAAGAACAGATTCCTTCAAGTTTGAACTCCAAGCGAAGGAGCTGGTCACCTTCATGTGTGGCAGCCACAACAGAAAATCATGGTGATCAACAGGGATCTCTGTGCACAGGTAAGGATAGAAAGTGTGATAGTTCTTCAGGTTTGAGGTCCTTGCTTTTGTTTCCTGAGCCTTCTTTGCAGGACAAGGAGAAAAAGAAGTCTCAGTGGTTGCAAACAGAGGAACGTGAGGTGAACATAGAGATACTAGATTTGAACATGGAAGAAGGTAACATGAGCATGTCTCGAGAAGCTCTACTGAGTAAGTTAGGAACTGTAAAGTCATCTTCAGAAGTTGGGGATCTGCTGTTGCCTGATCATTTGCAAGAGAATCACCCTGTCTCTCCCATCAAGATTGAAATTTCTCAACCACCCACTGAGAAGCTTGTGGAACAACAATTTAGCAATGAGAAGCCAGAAAGAGCCACACCTTCTGCTGGAAGGCCTGTAGTATCATCTGCAGGTCCAATGATGCGGGAAGTACGACTTTTTGGCACCAACCTAATTGCAGCAATTCCTGATGCAATTGAAGTTGAGAAGCAACAAAGAAAGAGGCCTCTTGAGGTTTGTGAACCATCCACGCAGGCTCAATTGCCAGATTTTGCTTTGCCTCCAGTTGTGGATGGGAATCAGAGTAACACTTCACCTGGCAAAGAGACAATTGGTGCCCAGGAAGTCATTGATGCTTCTCCACAAGGATCAACAGAAGTGGTGCCAACTTTTGATGTGCATGACAGAAAGGAAGCAATAATGGTCCAGTCTAAAGAGATGGTATCACTGATGCTACAATTTGTACAGGATTTTGTTGCTAAAGGTGAAGCAGAAGACGTCAAGCAAGTGCAAATAAATGATTGTAAACCTTCTGAGAAAGAAACCTTCATTTCCTCAAGAGAAGAGATCATGGTCTCAGATGCCACAGCAAGATGCCTGACCGATGGGGATGTTGTCAGTGCACCTGATCATCATGAAATTGTGCAAACAGAAGTACCTGTGCAGACAGACCATGGAATAGAAGGAACCTTTCAAACTGGCTTGTCCCCAAGCTTCAAGGAAGTACACGCACATTCTCCTCCTGGGAAATCTTTGCAGAGAGCAGTTGGTGCAGCACAATTGCCACAGCCTCGATTGGGCACAGGTGGAAGTTCAGCCAGTCATCCTTCTGGAGGTAACATATGGCGTAGAGATTCTGGTGCAGCTAGTAACCCATCTAGTTTGGCAAACACTAACCAAGCTGCCCAGAGAAGTACTCGAGGATCTGTGAGTGTTCATAGAGTGGCAGTAGGCAGCACGACAACAGTGAACCATCAAGCAACCATCAAGCAGTCTGGTCAGCGACAATCTCCAAAATCTGCAAATGTACCTCGACCACCTACAATTAGCATGTCCACAAATACAGCAGTCATCAAGTCATCAAGCTTGCCAACTGCACCTAGATCTGTGGTTGCTCCTGGGTCTGCTGCATATGTGCGGAAAAGGAAGAATACTCTTGTGAGGTTCCCTGCACCTCCAATTACAGGTTTGCCAAGCACTAGTGTCCATGTGAATGTTCCATCAGGGCCATCTAGATCTACTCCAATGGATATTAAGGACTCTGCCTTTACTGCATTTGATCCCTTAAGCAGGAGTCATGTATCCCGGTCAAGCCAATTGTCAGATTCAACTGTCACTAACTCTACTGGTAAGATGATGACATTTCATGACACAAGCAGAACAGGAGAGCATGATATAGCACGGTCGACGCATCCTGTTTCCTCTTCCTCTCAGAATACACAAGTGTGGCCAGCTTTGGTAGACCAAAGTAGATCCCTGCCACCAATCTCTCAAACAGCGGTGTCTGGTTCTGAGCATCTTGCTGCAGAGATATTACAAGACATTGCCCGCCACATGCACACAACAAAAGACACTGCTACTGTTGCTTCCAACCTATTGGATACCTCAACAATCAGACCAAGTAGCAGTGCTGCTGGTAATGTGCCATCTGGATCTAGGTTATATATGCGAAGAAAGGCAAATCAGCTTGTTGCTGCTCCATTGGTTCAGTCGTCTGTAGTTGTGACACCTCCTGTGCCACACAGCAGTGATTTTACACTAGGGTGGCCACCAGTGGATGTGTATGTCAAAAGAAAGACCAACCAACTAGTGCGTAACAATATTGGCAAGGAAATTAGCGACAAAACTGGTTTGCAGGATGGATCTGTGGGGAGGTTTGCTGATGGACTGGCAGAGGGGAGCCGCCAGAGGAGATGGCAATTCCAAATTCAGAAGACAAAACTTGGCAGAGGTGGCATTCCTATACACCCTACTCTTTTTGCTAGTTGTAGTTGTTTTCTTACTGACTCAAGCTGTGAACTACCATGACAGCAGGCATGTATCTGTGACAGCTTCCTCGCCACAAAGTATTTCCAAATGTTTTCCTCCCCAAGTCACTGGAAGTACATCCTCTCTTTGACAAAAAATCACTTCACTGATTTGACCCTCATAAACCTATTTGTTCAAGTCCTTGGAATGAAGAGTGGCGACTTGTATATGGGGGTGTATTTGGGAAATTTACCATCTTTGCACTTCCGCAGTTTTGAGCCAGAAGAAGCGTCCAGCTCGTGGCTCTTCCTGGGTATGGACCTTGGGTGGTGAAAGCAAGGTGCCTGCTGCTATGATGAGTGCCCGAGGTAGCAGCATTTCTCCTGCTTTGTTCCCTTGGAAGAGGAGTGGTACATTGACGCCTCGTCTACGGAGGCGAAGGTCTTTACCTGAAGCCAAAAAAGGATCACTCCTTTTTCACCTTGGGTACGAGTGTTTGCTCTGATGACATCATCTAGCTATGCAACTTTTGTTTTTTTCTGTTGTGGTTTGCGGTTGCATCAATGAAGAAACCTCACAACTTGATGCCCCTTGGGCCTACACATAAGTAGGTCTTTTCATTGAAACCAATTGATTGCAGTTGACTGAGAAGAAGTCTGCAGGTCATCTTATTAGTCTCTTGTTCACTTGTGATCTAACTGCACATCACAGCATTTTTCTGAGTGTCATCCTGGAACTGGTCCCTTGTAGGCACCTGAATGGGTTTAGGTTTGTTAGGCTTTTGCTCATGGGATAGCAATCTGTCTTGCCCATTCCAGTGCACTTTTCATCTCCTTCTGAAGGATTAGATTTGAAGTGACTGGTCTTGGAAGGATGCCAGCTCATCTAAACCTCAACCAGGCACAGTGTTGTCTTCTCCCTGTGCTGGTTCGTGCAATCTGTCAAATACTGTCTTAAGTAGTATTCAATTTGTGCATGAGTGGGTAGAAATAGTCTGGGAAGAACAACAAGAGTGCTGATCATTACTTGTGCTTGCTTGCAGCAAAAAACTGCAGGGATTCCGATCTGCACAGCCTGTATATACTCGTTCAGCTGATGGTTTCTCCCTACGCCGCTCAGGTGTTGTAAGTCAGCATGGTGCAAACCTTAAGTGGACAAAATCCCTTGAGAATCGATCCAAGCTAGCCAGTGAGGTCAGCCCGCTTCATTTTTCCCTTTCTGCTTCTTAGTTACCATATGGTTGCCCTCTGCCCTAAACCTGGTAATTGAAGTCTGTATATGGAGGGAGGTGATGTGAAATATCAGATGTTCAGCAATCATGATATGCATTGAAGAGAGATTTGTGTGTGTCTGTAACTGCTGTGTACAATAGGCTGCAACAAAGGCAGTCGCTGAAGCAGAGAAGAAAAAGAGACAGAGGAAGGAGGCAGTGGTTGTTGCAACCACTGCTGCTGTAAAAGCTAAGGCTGACAAAAGAGCTGCTCGAAAGGGTGTACAAGCTGCAAAGTTACTTCCACGTATGTTGGGGCATTGGGGTGGACTCCTAATTTATTTAGGATCGTGCTGGAATTTCTTACTTACTACAAGTGTTTCCAGTGCTGATATTGTTTTTCTCTATTTCCTCCACGCTTGTTTGTTATGTACTTAATTCATTGTGCTAACATTGGACCTAGAGTGCGAAGACTTGTTCTCTCCTTACATGGATGCAGTTTCCTCAGTGCAATGTAAATTGGCTGTGTCTGCTGCAAGGGATGTCTTATTTCTTCCTCGTTGTGATTTACCAGGAGAACGGATTGTGTGGGTTGGTTTGGTTGCATACAAAATGGATTCTTCACGGCACACATTGCAACGTCTTCCTGGTATAGAAATACATATTGCTCTTTCTTGAACGTTGATTGACCTTTGTTAAAGACATGTATGGGACTGCATGATTGATGTGGTGTTGCTTCCTCTCACCCATTGCACCAACTTCTCAGTGCTTTTTGAACAATAATCACCTTCAGTAGGCAGCCATATTGCAGTTACTCTCTATTAATAATGGAGACGGTAGTCTATGTCTGACCAGTCCTTACAACTCTTTTTCAGATCTTCAAGGGCCTGCTGGAAATGGTGGCACCTCTGCTTTGCCTGGTGGACTTGATACATCTGCACTTTTGACACCAAAAAGGTCCCAAATTGGAGGAGCTGTGTAAGTATTTCTCTCTGCGCACTGGCTCATGTGTCCTTCAGGTTTTTCTTTGATGCTTATGATTGGGAGGATGGCAGGTTTTCAAGGATTCCTACTATTGTTCTTTGCTGGCCACCTTGTGCAATCAAGTTCTCTGTTTCTCACTCTTCTTCTTTGGCAAATAATCATCAAGGAGTCAGTTGAATGGATGTGAATAGACATAATGTAAACCTCCCACCTGCAGGTATGTCCGTGTTGGAAGTGGGAATCAGCTTGTGAGGGATCCCAAGACAGCAACTCGTGCATTTGCCAGTGAAAAGGTTCGGTGGAGTCTCCACAATGCACGCTTCCGCCGTGCCAAGAAACAGACATTCTGTCAATTTTATACAAGGTTTGGCAAATGCAACAAGGGTGATGGCAAGTGCCCTTTTATTCATGATCCTGATAAAGTGGCTGTCTGTACGAAGTTTTTGAAGGGCTCCTGTGATGATTCAACATGCCTCCTGACTCACAAGGTATGTTTGAATACTGGGTTGCATTGCACATAAAGTGGACATGCCTGATGAACCTAAAAGCTCAGAAGCCACATGTGAATTGGGAGAATGAGCATACGTATCAATCATTTCAGCTTCATGGCAAATATAATTTAAGGAAACTGTCGGGCCTCCATTGGTTCTGAAGTTCTAACTCAAATCTGTGCATCCCTAGTGCCTCGCAGTCTTATATCAAGATTAAGAGGAACAAATGTTTACTTGTCTTCTTGCGACTGCAAGGAACTTACAGTTAGGTCATGTGCCACTGATGCATGAGTTAGTAAAAACCTTTTCTTTGGAGTGCTGATTTACGAGGCTTGTCTGCTGTATGATTCCAGGTGATTCCTGAACGGATGCCAGACTGCTCATATTTCTTGGAAGGTAACCAACTTTGTTTTCTAAGCTGTAAAACTTCTATATTGGTTTATTGTTTTCATAGACAGTTTGATTGTTTTCTAAACTTGGAATGCCTAATCCTGTCATTGGCAGGTCTCTGTACAAATGAGAGTTGTCCGTACCGGCATGTTAATGTCAATCCAAAAGCTGCAGTTTGTGAGGGCTTTCTCCGGGGCTACTGTGCAGATGGGGATTTGGTGAGCCAACTTTTTCTTTCTGGACATGTGAGCTACTTTAGTTTTCACTAGGATTCTAATGTTATGAGTTGTGTGGTAGAGAACATTCTACACTTCCTGTTGACTGAATGATTAATTTGTGCTTGTTTTGGACACTTTCTGTGTGGCAGTGCAACAAGAAGCACACATACGTTTGCCCAGTCTATGCAGAAACAGGAAAGTGCCCTCTTATTGGTACCTGTAAGCTCCATCATCCAAAGAAGAAGGAGCAACACACTGCACCTACGAAGGACCAAAAAATCACTGGCAAGCGGAAACGCCGCTATTTTGGTACTGAAAATCCTATTGGTGACCAAATTCAAAGAGATAGCTCAAGCAAGGAGTTGGTTGAACCAAGTGATGAAATTGCAGAGTTTATAAGTCTTAATGATGTAGGAGCAGAAACTTTCAGCAACACAGTTCAGGAGCCTGAAAGGTTTGGGTGGCGGAAGAAAAGACTCCAACTCACTTCTTTGCTCAAACATGGTGAAGCGGTATCTGGGTTGGAAACTCAGCTCAAGCCATCTTTTCTTCTGCAAAAGGACAAAGAATCTTGACAGTGAAGTTCTGTCTGGATTTTATAAACAAGTTGTAACAGGAATATAGATATAGATATCTTGATGGTACGTTTGCCCCATCCAATGGTGCCATGCAAACGAGTTCTTGTACAATATGTTATTCACCTGTAGATATAGAGGTAGTTAGATGTTTTGCTGATTTGGAGTCAAGTATGGGTTTCAGAGCTCTCATGGTAGCTTGCAATTTGTTTATTCTTGATGCTGCGGTCAATATGGGTTAGAGTTTTCCCACAACTTGTGCTGTTCAATCTGAAAGTCTCCTTCAATTAAATTTTGGAAGTGAATCTTTTTCCCATGAAGTTTGTGAGATCCTGTCAAAAGGATCACAGGGTCAGTTTTGTCAAACCATTGATTTGCTATGCAAGCTTGCAGGCGAGACTTCTATCTGTGGGTGGGACTTGATTGACTGAAGAAGCTGCAGAAAGGTTGCAGTGATCGAGTTTGTACTGATTTGCAGTAGTTTTGTGCAAAGGTTTACTCTCAAGCACATATGTGGAATGATCATATTCCCCAAGGGAGAAGTTGTGATGTATGGGCAAAGGTTTACCCTCAAGGACATATATGTGGAATGGCCATATTCCCCAAGGGAGAGGCTGTGATGTATGTATGGATTGGTGTACTTTTGTTTTGACTGCTGGGGTTATTTAAGTTCTTATTGCGAGCACATTGATTTGCTCTGTCTTGAGGTCAAACTGTTACTTATGTGCTGAAGTTCAGTGATATGTGGCTAGGTCACCGCTTCATGGTGTCGGTATTCTGTGGTTGATGTCATGCAAGAATGCAATTAAAATCAAGCCTTTTGTATGCTTACAACTCTGTCCTGTGATTCCATTTTCCTTGCATTTGTTTTCTTTCTGGCAAATTTGTTGGCTCTACCAAGAGGGAAGGGATACAAATTTGGCTTGAAGACTTAGCTGACTCTCTGAGCTGCGGTTTTGATCAAATTCATTCAAAATTACTTATTCATGTTACATGGTTCTCAGATTTTGTTTGTCCGAGCCATTAAGTGTAAGTGTTGAGCTGCTTGTTTCTTTATTTTTCAATAATCAGATTGAAGCTCAGAAGCATTCTAATTTGTGGTAGTTGTGAATCCTAAAGAGAGACCCTAGTAAACCCTTTTTTTGAAGAGTCCTACACATTATGGCAAATGCGGGATCTTTTTCGTCATTTAAGTTTTGAGGTGCTATGGGCTCTTTCCCCAGGTAATGAATTTGAACCAGGTATCAATCAGTTCACAGTATGGGAGCAATGGTATGGGATATTTTGTGTAGGCTGACTGAAAAAGGGGATGTGCTGGGAATGTGGTCCTTTACAAGATGGGAGCTGAGTGCTGGATCCAAATTCCCAGAACAGTCTGGTTCAAATTCCTTACCCATGGTAAAGAACCAGTAGAATTTTCTTCAAGAGGCACAACTGTGATTCATGTCAGGAGATGAAGCCCCTTATTCATGTGAAACAACCAATTGAATTTCTCTAGTGTATGTGAAGGGCACTTCACCTTCATTAAAATTTTGGACTCAACAGAGGATGGCAGCTTATACATAAGGTTCCTTGTGCAAAAGGAGTAATGAAAAAATAACAAAAAGAAAAATAAGCATTTCAACTTGCGAAACACATTTTTTTTCTTTTTTTTCTTCTCTTTGGAGCCCTTCCATTTTCAAATCTCATAACTTTCTTTATTTCTTATTCATTTTAAACGATTCAAAGTGCTATAGGAGTGCCTCATGAAGTTCTACAAATCATGCTAGAGAAACTGTGGCAGAAGTTCTTTTTGGATCCTTCACAATGGTGGGATCACAGAGCAGAGAAGGTAACTGAACATCAATCCTGTCAGAGTTCACATGTCAATATAGCCATAGTTGTTAATCTTGTTGCTCCTCTCTTGGTTACTATTCTGCCTTGGTCTAAACTTGGCAGAATTTTTTCTCAGGTCCTTTGCACTACTGGGATACTAGTAGTAGGCTGGAGAAGGTAGATAAATGCAACAAGCTGATGGAGAAGATCAGTGCAGGTCAGTGCAGCTTTCTCTGTTCTTATGATGCCATTTATGCCTGGCTTGTGGAGAATACATGACTGATCAGCTTGATTGGGATTTCTCATTTTAGACAGATGGAAGGTACCCAGATTTCAAACATAAGAAGACACAAGAATCACTTTGGCTTGGGGACTGACGAAACCCGCCATGGTTGGCAGCAGAGATGGCTGCAATGGCACCAGGCACAGTGTAATTGAGCATTTTTGGATGGAATCAGAAGCTTACAAAACATGTGAAGGATGGACAGCCAGACAAGGCTATGCAGCTTTTCCAACAAATACAAAGAGGAGTGAGTCCTGACAAATTGACTTTTCTTTCAACTAATTAAGGCATGTGCTGGTTTAGGTACACTGGAAAACGGCAGGCTTGTTCATAAACAGCTCATTTGAAGTGGTTGTGAGTCTGATGTTTTTGTGGGGAGTAGCTTGGTTGACATGTATGCAAAACATGGGAGCATTGAAGAGGCTTGGAAAGTGTTCAAGAAGATGCCATCTTGAGATGTGGTCACTTGGAATGCCATGGTATTGGGACATGTGAAATGTGGCCAAGAGCAGAAGGCACTGGAACTATTTCAACAAATGCAACAGGATGGTGTGCCACCAGACTCTGTTACTTTTGTGGGGGTGCTGAAAGCATGTGCCAATGTGGTTGCAATTGAAGAGGATAGGTATGTTCATCAGCAAATCATCCAAAGTGGTTTGGAGTCTGATGTCTTTGTGGGGAATAGCTTGGTTGACATGCATGCAAAATGCAGGAGCATGGAGGATGCTTGGAGAGTGTTCAACAAGATGCCATCTCGAGATGTGGTTACTTGGACCACCATGATATTGGGACATGTGCAATGCAGCCAAAGGCAGAAGGCACTGGAACTATTTCGACAAATGCAACAAGAGGGTGTGCGACCAAGCTCTGTTACAGTTGTGAGGGTGCTGAAAGCATGTGCCAGTGTAGTTGCAATTGAAGAGGGCAGGTGTGTTCATCAGCAGATCATCCAAAGTGGTTTGGAGTCAGATGTCTTTGTGGGGAGTACCTTGGTTGACATGTATGCAAAGTGTGGGAGCATGGAGGATGCTTGGAGGGTGTTCAACAAGATGCCATCTCGGCATGTGATCACTTGGATTGCTATGATATTTGGACATGTGAAATGTGGGCAAGGGCAGGAGGCACTGGAATTATTTTGGGAAATGCAACAGGAAGGTGTGCAACCAAACTCTGTTACTTTTGTGGGGGTGCTGAATGCATGTGCCAGCATGGTTGCACTTGAAGAGGACAGGTGTGCTCATGAGCAGATCATTCAAAGTGGTTTGGAGTCAGTTGTCTCTGTGGGGAATAGTTTGGTTGACATGTATGGAAAGTGTGGGAGCATGGAAGATGCTTGGAGTGTGTTCAACAAGATGCCATCTCAAAATGTGGTAACTTGGACTGTCATACTTGGAGGATGTGCGATTCATGGGTATGGTAAGGAAGTTCTTAAACATTTTGAATTGATGTGTGAAGAAGGTGTACAGCCAAATGATGTCACTTTTGTTTGTCTTCTCTCAGCTTGTAGCCATGAAGGTCTGGTGGATGAAGGCATGTGGTGTTATGCTTCAATGGTCACAGAGTATATGATTTCTGCAAAATCAGAACACTACACTTTGGCCATGCTAGCCATCTACAGGAGGCAGAAAATATGGTCATGGCAATGCCCTGTGAACTACATGTGAGTGCTTGGAGGGCCTTGCTCAGTCCTTGCAGAATTCATGATAATGTGGAGATGGCAGAACGCATTGCAAAGCAAATTCATGAATTGGAGCCTAACAATGCTGCTGGTTATGTGCTGCTGTCAAACATCTATGCTGCTGCTGGCAACAGGCACCTCTGTGAGAATGTTGAACAGCAGAGAAAGGAAAAAGGTGTGAAGAAACAGCCAGGTTGCACCTGGATTGGCTACTGTGTGCCTCAGCTGGCAGATCACGCAGGTGAGACCATCCTTGGGTGATCCAACACCTACAGTGGTAGTCTGGTCCAGTGGTAATAACTAATAACCCCAATTTATTTCTGGTAGCTTCTAAACACTATAATATACTTGTCTTTGAAGGAAAATTTTAACTTTTTATGGGTCAAATATAGTCACTTGGAGGCTTTGCTCAGGTAGGTGAAGGTGCCAGTGTGGGTGCTTATTCACACTGGCCCCTAGAAACACATGCCAAGACAACTAACTATAAAGGTGATTATATGCACAAAACAGTGTTACAATATGTATGGTGCTCTGGCAAGGTAGCTTGGCAATGAAGGCAACCTCTTCTCCATGCATGGGGCTTCAGAATTTTGGCAATAAAGAATAAGTACAAAGACTGCAAAAAATATTTAAACTTATAATGGTATCCTAATGGTTGGGACTTGGGACAGTGGAAAACCATTTGTTGTTCAACTCTCATGGATTTCAGCAAGAAACAATAAAACATTTCTTTTTTTTTACTAGGCCTTTCATGAATTAATTTGTACTGAACATAAGTCAAAGGTACGTTGTTGCCTCTAATATAGAGGTTCTGCACATGCCTAACAAGTTGATAAGCCCTACTCGCTATGCATTGTTTACAAGTGTGTAAACTACCATCAAGGTTGGTGCCATTGCCATTGCTCAACCTGGCTAACTTAAAATTACCAAATGTGCCTCTCAAGCAACACACATATGAATCAAGACTGACCAAACCCAAAAACCATATATGTTTACATGATCTATCCTCCAAACCTGAATCTACAAGTGGTCCACACATGAGACCCATGTTGACAAAGATGCACAAACCATGATGGTGAAGCATGGTGAAACCAAATGCTCCTTCTCCTCAAGTAGCTAGTGTCTGTGCAGAAACCTTAAACCTGTGCTATACCCAAGATTACAATCACTGGGCATCTGGGCCTCTTGGAAGATTCCAAAGAAGTCTTGAAGATTCTGGGCTGGAGGGTGTGTTTCTGTGAGGTAATTATGTTGTTAGGGTAGCACTAGGTTGATGTGTTGTAGGTGGTTACAGAAGTGCAAAAGACATATCTGATTTCAGTAACTAGGGTGTCTGCATCATGAGCAGAATTCATACAGTGATATGTGCATGGATGTTGTTGGTTGGTGGGTGGAAATCCAGCATAGGAAACTTTTAGTTCGAACCTGCCATCTAAGGGCAGAGCCATTATACCTGCTTGTTTATGTGTGTGTACATGTGATGGCATGGTACTAGGCATGGCGATTGGCATGCGCAAATGGTCCTTCACTCCCTCACTAGCACAATCATATTATTACAAACTTCATCTGAATATTCATTTTTCATTTCTGAAAACATCACACATTGTGTACTCCCGAATGATTGGTGAAAAGGTCCGATCCAAGTTTGGATATTCTTGGAAATGGGGGGCATTGGCAGCTTAGTTTAAGGGCGGCAATTTCTTCTGATGTGTACACACATGATCATGGGATCATAACAATCCATCTCACAAAAGTGGAGCAACACTTTAAAATGTAGAATCATACATAGGATTGCCCTACCTTCCTGATGACAAGATTTAATATTGTGACACCTTTCTAGTTTGCGTTTAATCAGAATTCCAAGTGTTAAACAATTGTCATGCATTTAATATAAATCACATTTACTAATTGATATTACCCTCCAACATATAATCACTATTCATATAAGAATTGTGATTCCATTGTTAATCGAAATAAATATGTTTGAACTTTTAAAATTTTAGAAAGATTTTTTTATCAATAGCCGCTAATTTCGCAGATTTTGATCAAGTGACACTTTGTAGAGTCACTATAAGCTTGGTATAGGGTATTGACAAGTTTATTGGTTAGCACTATTGCTACTGAATCTTTTTCGATGACACTACAAGGTGGATGGCACCAACTTCTTTTTGCATAAAATCTTTAGAATTTTTCATGACGATAGTCTTTTTCTTTTATAGGTAGCTATCTTTCTCTAGTAGTTTGAGGAGATGGAAAAATGTTCTCTTATGCACCCTACAATTTTTACAGCAATGCAATCAATATCTACCAAATGTTTGAATTATGATTCTTTTTTATGTTTTTGTTGTTTGCATGAGTGAAATAGAGTCTATCATTCAAATTTTGAATGAGGGAGTGATAGAAGAGGATTCAAGGGTGTTGTCTTTTGAAGTTTGTAAGCATATCTTGTAGCCTACTAAAGTAGATTTTGAAAAGAGTTCAGCAAAAATGCATTATTGTTAATCCCTCATGTTGAATGTTAAATATGGCACATTTGCAACTTACTAAGCTTAGGGTTACAACTGTCATGAAGGTGTGCATAGTCATCTTGGAAAAGGCAATTGATCTTGACGTGATCTAAGTAGGTGAGTTTTCATACTTTTCAAGTTTGTTTTGGTTCGGTTGGTGTTAATACAAAAAAATTTCTATTACTTTAAATGTTTATTTCTTTTTGCAATCATGGTTTTCCATAGTTGGATTTTCCAGAATGTGAGCATGATCTCATTTGTTTGGGGCTTGCAAAATGTATATAACAAACTGGGTCAATAACTAATTGTATGTAATCAACTTCACTGTATGATAGGTAATGCACATTCATTCATGACAATTTATTTTAAAACATAATGTTGTTTATTTGTGTTTTTGGTTCACACCAACATCCAAAAAGATTTGTGGAATGCATGTATACACCAACACAAGATGATGAAGATCTTCATATAATATATTTAATGAGATATTTATTTTTCCTCACAATCTGCAATTCACACCAACTTCCATTTGGAGTTCTTGCGAATTTTATAACATTGTGAATGACATCTAGCTTGATTTGTCATTTGCATATTCATGGCTATAAGAATGATTCATGGGTCTATAAGAAAAATCATGACTATCAGTAATATTCAATAGTTCCATCTATTGCCTTGACAATCATTGCACATCACAATTTTTACCAACATCATAGTTCTATTTATTTGAACTCACTCAATATCACATTTCTACTAACCCAAACTTTATATTAATAGAACACACTTGTGATTTGGCCCAAAATGATGGGTCAAACACACTTCTATAATGAATTATCCCAATGAAAATTTCTTCACACTTCGGAACCCAAACATTTACATATGAATTTTCCAGAACTAATACTATGATATGTAGCTTAGAAAAAGATTTAAAAGATTGTCACTAGTAACATATTGTCAAATGTGATTACAAATGACATTCCATAACAATTACACTAACCTTTAATATTATTTGAATGTGTTATGGTCAAACCAAAATAAACATGGCAAAGATGAATGTGACATTAAATGTGATTATGAGATTTTGTCACATTTCTAGAAATATTGACAAGACTCTAGAACTCATGCCTAGGGTTCACACACAAGATTCAAGAAAATGTAGTTCATTGGTACCTTATGCTCAGGCAAGGCCATGAAACCAAATGGCAATTGACCCAAAAATTAAGCTCAACTAAATAAGCAACAACTAGGTCAATAATCAGATTTGTGATGGCACACCATTTGAAAATGCAAACTTACAAGTTGTTGAAACATAGTCATTACACATGTCACCTTGTAGATGAATTGGATTTTTGTTGATTTAATTATAAAGTCTGCAACTAAATAGACAAAAATTTCAACACTAGTGTAGGTTTTGAAGCAAAAAGCCTTGTAACATATGAATAATTAGGTATGACATTCTCAAATTTGATAATTTCATAAATACAAGTTTCGAATGCATGTTCTTTTTAGATGATTGTTATTAGTAAACCCAACTTAAATGAGTGATTAATTGTTTGTTGTTAGAAGAAACTTCACAAATTAACGCAAGGACTTGCAATAAACCAAGACAAAAGAAAACCCAAGGTTTCATAGATCAATAGATAAAATATTTTTGTAAACAATTACCCACATAAGTATGTCCATGTTTAATTCTACACTTGTCACCCCTTGGTTGCATCAAATGGCTACAACAAATGTTAGATTGCACTATGAGAAATTGTGTCCACAAAAACCTCATTGCTTTGTAACTAAGGATTCCTATAAAACTACCATGCAATTGAATTACAATTGCCTTCTAGAAATATGAGGATTTATTTAATATATCCACATTAGATAGTATTTGAGTTCTTTTATAGTTACACATTAGTTGCAAAATGGATCCTATACAAACATGTATGTACACATCATCTATATGGTCATGGTCAAATGTATAACACAAAAATACAATGATTTTGTGAACAAGTTGCATGGTAACTTTGCATTGTACAATTGGCCTATATGTGTGACTATGTGTGATTACATTGTAGTTGACTATACCACCATTTCCACCATCCATTTGAAATGGCACTTTCAACTTTTATACAATTAATTTTCAATTAAACTTGCCATTGAAAGAACTATTACCGCCACTAGATTTTCACTATGTAAATATTTAGGAATTTCATTAAACTTCAATATGACTAGTCAACAATTATGTTGCAACTAGCATGTTATGATACCACTTACATATTGTATAATTTATTGAAAGTGAAAGTGTAGTCTAGAAATGATATTGAAATAATGTGTACATTGTATTATCAAGTCCAATGGGATGTACACAAGTATTCATTTGTAAACTTCAAAAACAATTATTCTAAACATTGAAGAGAATTGTACATTATATGTTTCAACTCTAGAGGCAAAGGAACAACATAGAAGAAGTATAAAACTTATTTTAAAACAAAATGACCTTTTATTTCTAAATATCATATTTTCCTTGTTTCTTGTCCAATTTCAATGATCCAAGATGCTATGGATATACCAAGTTAAAGTTTACATTAATTATTTGAACTTTAAAGGTAAAGTAAAAACACATAATAGCTATGAAAAAGATGAATGTGTTAAATTATTAAAGTGAATTAAGCAATGACCAAACATTGACCCAATTTACTTTTGACAACCATATATTCCTCATTTTGTGACTTTTTTGAATAATTTAAATGGTCATGGTTGTGCCAAATCAAGGTTTAAAAAAAAAATTCCACTTGAAAAGCCAAGGAATAATGTATTAAAATTTAAAACCATTTGAAAGCTTAAGTGTTTGCTCACTAGCCTATCTTGTAATAATTGCAAATGAGTTGCAATTAAAATGCAACTCATTTTTTTTATTCCATATTACTTGCTCTACCTTTCAAGTTTGTAAAGTATATAACTAAGTGTATTAAGAGTATTAAGAAACAAGTGACATTTGGAATAAGCCAATAAAAGAAGGTTTGGCCCTAAAGGTTAAACCCAAAACAAAATAGGATTGTTCCAAATAAGCTACCTACCTACTTTAAACCTACCTACCTAAGCCTAACCACCTACTTAATTAGTCTAGGAAATTTAAATAATAATGCTTACCTACATTAGGTCTACATACTTATTGACCTAAATGCCACGTGCCAACATCTTATCAACCTTAAGTTGAATGATATAAATTAAATTAATAAAAATACTAAACATTGAAATAAATTTAAAATTGTTACATGTCCATTGATGATTTGTCAACACATCATTGTCATGTTAGTACATTGTTTCTTCTATAGTTACAACATAATAGCACAATAGTTGCAACATAGTGACATAGTGATTACAATTTAATGACATAATAGTTGTAATGTAATGGCCCAATAGTTACAATGATTTAGTTACAACATAGTTGCACAAGTTGCATATGTATACAAGGTTTATATACGATGAGTTGCAAATGGTCATTGCACCGTAAAATTATAGATGCAAGTCTAGATGCAAAAGACCTATTTTTTCATAGTGTTGGAATGAAGTTTACATGAACTAGGTTAAATAGGAGACACATAATGAAGGATCTATTGATATGTAGTTCAATCAATCTTCAAGCACATTTGAAACAACATTTTGACAAGGAAACAAGACACTAAGGAAAATGACATGGATTGATGGATTGTTGGATGGCTTTTAGGTCTGAATGTTCACTATTACTTTTTTGAAAATGGATTCAATACATGTTTTAGCACATAAAACAAGAATTTAAAAAAAAAAAAAACATAAATGCATATGTTTCTTCAAATGTGGTTGGATAATAATCTACAAGAACCTTGTACTTTTAATCCTTCACTGCTACTGCTACCACTTTCCTAAAAGAAAGTTTTATATCTTCATCTGAAGAATATTTAGGGCTAAGTTTCAAAACAACCACACCTAGTGTGTAGTCTTCATTTGTTTTTGTTTTCACAAGTGCCTTCTCCATCTCCTTTGATTTATTAATCTTTGTTATGATCTTCAAAGCAATACTTATGACTCCAATCAACCTTATGTTTCTTCATACTAGTTCTCCCAATTTAGGCATCAATGAATGAATGTGTTGAGTTTTCCAAGTGTTGAATGATTTATGCGTATATAGACAAACATAATGAACAACTTTGGGCCTCATATGAAAACAACACAACTTGGAACTTACAATGAACATTCTACATGCATAATGCTAAAATGAGATGTATGGGATAACAAGCCAAAAATACAAATGCCTATATTGATATTGCTCACATAAGATTTGAAAAACACACCAAATTTGGTGCTACAAATCCTAAGGGAGTCATATGGTCTTCACCATCCATCAAACCATACGACAAAAGTTAAATGATAAGTGATATTTAGGGTTGGGGAAAAAGCATCCTTTGGGTGGACCACTAGGAACCATCTCAAGGATGGTTAAGAAACCAAAAACACACAAATCATTTCTAAGCCTTTTATTTTAACTATTTTCATAAGTATATATATATATATAATCAATAACATGCACTAATATATGGCTTGAACTTGATTTTGGAATTAAAAAAAATCATAATTAAAGTGGCCCCTTCAAAAATTGATAGCTTTAACTTTGGAAATTCATAATTAAATTATACTTACTCAATTAATTGCCTAATAAAAATTTAAAAATAAAATGACTTCCAAATTACTTTAAGGAAAAAATTCCCAAGAAAATTCTCAATTCATTTTTTCAAATTTGTGTTCCTAACCAAAAAGTTTAATGAAAGGAGGCCATGCATTACATTCCTGAAACTTTTTATAAATGCAATAATTAGGAACATCAAAATACACAATATTCTTGATATTATTGGAATTTCAAAACCTATGGAACCTAATAAATGTATTCATTAAAAAAAACTATGATTTAAAAAAAAAAAGTGTTCCCTATGATTTTTCAAAGATGGGTCTAGGAAAATCAAGGTGTGACATTCCTAGTGGTCCACCCAAAGACGTTGTTTCCCGTTGAGCATATATGTAATTCTTTTGATGCGTCTTGGAAAGGCTTCAACAAGTATGCAAGAGATGCACACGGACATCCCTAGCACCTTCATAGTCTCCTTTCTATACTACAACGTCCGGATTGTAGAGGTCATTTTTACAACATTTTATGTCTTCTATATTCTTCATCCCCTATAGTAGTCTATCAAATGCACTCAAGATACCAAATATGTATTGGCATGCCCAAAGATAGGAGCGGAGAAATGGGTGGGAAATGAGCATGAAATGTGCAACATTTCATAGTAGTCTATCAAATGCACTCAAGATACCAAATATGTATCGGCATGCCCAAAGATAGGAGCGGAGAAATGGGTAGGAAATGAGCATGAAATGTGCAACATGAAATACAAAAACAAATTCAATTTTCATCAAAATTTTGGAGTTGGCACATCTTGACCTAAAATTGCAAAATGAACTTAATGTATGTTGGGGTTTTCTTTATTTGGTAAGCAAACTTGCAAAGATTTGTTTCCAAAAATTTATTCTATAAGAACACTATCCTTTTCCAATTTGAAGAATTGCACATAAGCACAACAAACTCTATGAAAGCAACAAAGAACCTGGAGGGAACTACTGCATCAAATGAGCAAGCAAACATTGGATCTTCAAATGGCACAAATTAAACTCTCTCAAGCTTTCAATGCCACATGCTATAGAAGGAGCTCGGGGTTAAGAATACATGTGAGTGGCCATATATTGAGAGACTTGCAACAATAGTTCCTTTCTAAACTCCTTGCTTCTTAGGTCATGATATGCCTTTGTTTGTAACCTTCTTTCAAGAAAGCTCACTGTAAGCCAGATGTTTTAGATCAAGAATGTACTTGAATGAAAATGCTTACAAGCAAATATTTCAGCCTTCTGGTGTCCAGGGAAAGGGCTTGTGAAGAGTTTGAGTACATGCAGGTTTCAATGCATAGATCTATAGCAAGGTCCTCCAACATAAGGTTTGGTTGATTTGAAACCTTGTCCTAGTCATTCTCTCCTTTTTGCATAACACTACATAGGTTGCAATTGCAACTTCTACACTTCATTGGAGTTCAACATAAATTTGGGTTTAGAGGCACCGATTTAGTGTTGCCTGCCTCTAATATGCATACTCGGGCAGCTTCAACACATGTCTGTTGAATAAGTTAAGGAAGTTTCCATGCCAAAATAATTGTATCCCTAAATATTCAAAGGACTCTCTATTTTTTGTGATGTAATTTTCTTCTTTGTAGCTTTTTTTTTGGGTGAAAATTTCAATATTTCTACAAGCTATATAATTATTATGGAAGCTGCCAAGGTACTATTGTAATGTTTAGAAACAACAAACAACACAAGTTAATGTGTCAAAAGTCGGAACTTGGAACCATGTCTCTTAGTAAGAAAGAGTAGGAGGTTGCGAGGATGAAACACAATCTTGTTGGCCACAATTATTTTCTTCACGCCTAAGCACAAGCCTATTGAGACCATAACAGTTTGTTACAGCGAACTCCTCAAAACAATTCAAGGCTCCCATTTCATGTTAGGGGGCGGGGGGGGGGATGTCCTACTTTTATATGTTTACACATTCCCATAAAAAGAGGGTTCTTTAGTATGCGAGAAGGGCCTAAGTACAGGCCCTTCTGTGATTTGAGATCTGTGCCCGAGGCCGGTACGCCAAGGGAACAGGTCGAAAATCACGGAAGGCCGGTACGCCAAAGGAACAGGTCGAAAATCACGGAAGTGCCTGTACTCGGGCCCAATTCCTCAGTAAAGCAGAGCCGGGATATTTTCACTTGTCAGTATTTCTAAAAAGTGAAAAAATAGTGACAGAGCTGGGATCTTCAGCACAGCAGTTGATCCCATATAGCCTGGCTGGCATCTTCCACTGGAGAAGAAGATCCCGCTTCCTGAAAACAAGTTTTTCTTCAGGCAGGTAAAGGAGCTGAAAATACAAAGGAAAATTCAAGGCAGCGCATTATGGTCAGTGGAGGTTCCCGTGCTCATAGGTTCTCCTGAGGTTTCGGAACACCTTTGGGCTTGTGCCCTCAGGTGGCCCTCCCACAGGAGAACCCACTCATAAGGAAACCTCCCCTACAACTTTTCCCTTCCGTGGCTGGGCATTGAAATTTCACAGTTATAGTAGAAGAGAGGAAAGTGATGGATATTTTGAATTTTGAGTAATTTTTGTCATTAGAAATTGATCTAAATTTTCTTTTTAAAAAAAAATTACAATTGGGTTTTAATGTGAAGGTCCTCTTCACACTTGGAGCAGTTATATAGTCATGTTGGCACTTGAGCCAATGGCACAAGCCACAGTATTCTATTGATTAAAGAAGGTATTATGTTTGTCACCCCCCCAACTATGCTCTTGACATTCTTGGAAAGCCCTTTGATTAATAGGGGCACACCAAGGTGGTTTCTTAATGTTTAGACCTACATTTGTAGTAGTTATTGCACATTGAATATTTTTATTAAAAACATCAACAAAAGAAAGGGAAATTGGGGTGAGTTCTTTGTATTGTTGGAAGGCACACTATGAGTGGGATTGCATGGAGGCAATTTCATAATTTTTCGACCTAAGGTGGGAGAGATATGAAATTTTTGAGCAGTTTTCATCACTAAAAACTAATTTTTTAATTTTAAATAATTTGGTCACAATTGAGCTCTATTGTCAGGGTGGTGTTCACACTTGGGGCAAGCAACATAGTCCACACTACTTTACTTTAAAATGGCATTTTAGGGAAGAAAAAAAGAAGTTGCAAGATGATGGTGTGGGGGCAACCAAATTTTGGGTAGGTGAAAAAAAAGTGGGAAGGAAAAGCCAAAAAGGAAGGCCGGATTTGCCTGATTTTCACCTCATTGGATAGGTTAGGGGGATAACAGACCTATTTCTCATCCCAAGAATATCAAATTCTGTCCATTTTTAAAATAATTTTACAAGTGTTACAATAGCTACATCAGAAAAATAAACATTTTAATTTTTAAAAAATTCACTACTTACGGTGTTTTATTTTGGGCAACTTCTCAACAATTTGCAAATTAATTTTTCAAAGAAGGGAAAAAAAAATTGGTGTTAGGGCTTTTAATCAACACATGCCGATTTTTTTTTTTTAAACAATTTGAAATTGCCAAATATATAGAAGAGTGCTTAAACATTTTTACCTTCAAGCCCAAATTTGGCTAAATCCTCTTGTGGATGATCACAACTTCAGCTACATCACATGATTGAAAAATATTCATTAGTACTATTTAGTAGTTGACATTTAAAAGCTTGATGCTTGCAATTGAACGAGCTTGGCTACTAGATGTGGCAATGAAACATTGTGATGGTCCTTTTTCCATAACCATCTTCAACTAAGCTTGGTGACCAACCAAAGTTATGGGATATCTAAAAATTAGGTAGCGAGTTACATTACATAGTCCTTGAAGTATCCTCTAAAATAATTCCTCAATAATCCTCGATAGAGTCTCATAAATAATTTCCTAACATCTTGTAACTCAGAAAATTCTTAAATCGTTTTCTAAATAGCTCTCTAGATAATTTCTAAACAAACTCAAAATAACTTTTTAGCTATACTCTAACTTAGAAAGTTCTTAAGTAATTTCTTAAATAAACTTTACATAGATCCCCAAATAGTTCTTAAACATCCCTTAACCAAGGTAGGCTCTTAGGTAGTTCCAAAATATCTCCTATATGGTTCTTCAATAGTCTCCCTATGTAACCCCATAAATAATCCTTAACTATTCCCTAACTTAAAAAATCTTTTTATAGTCCCCTAGGTAGGTCCTATATAACTTTCTAAATAGTCTCTAGGTAGCCCTTAAGTCATGAGCCTATATAATCCCTCATGGAAGCTTTTGACATCCCTTGTCCTAGTCCTAGGTAAGTAGATAGATACATAACCCATGGGTAAGTTGATAGGTAGATAGCCATTAGATAGGTAATTAACCCATGGGTAGGTAAATAGGTGGACTACGGATAGATAAATAGATACTCCATAGGTAAGAATGTAGGCGGTTTGATTAATGGTGACATATGTTCTCTTAATCTCATTCCCAATTTTTTTTCAAATGGTTTGTGTGTGAGTTCCCGTTTTCTCATCAATAGATTTGTCAATGATTGAGTGCTTGGTGAAGATGTTTGATATCATTATGTAGAGTGTGATTGAGTGCATGCATTCAACACACCAACACACCAATTGTAACACTTTCCATACTAAGGCTCAAATATAAATTCAATCCTTATCCTTAGGTTTTTTTTAACAAAAAAAACTAATCCCCAAGCTAATTACCTACATTTGTACAAAGGGATGACATGCAAAAGGTTAAAACTTAAAACTTATGGATTACATGATTAACAATGGCATATTGCTTCCACATATAAGGATCTTTAAAAGCCTTATATGATTCATATAAGGATTAACATGTGTTGAAGCTACCCCTGTACTATGGTAACATCCTAACTCATTATGGTATGTTATTAGTTGTGCAGAGGATATGTCCTATAGAGTTTTTAGGTTTTTTGATTCAAGAATCCATGTTTAGGTTTTACTTACAATAAATCACACTTGCCACTTTTGATGTGATAAGGGGATGTGTAACTAAATGATACGATCTGTTGCCTTCCTGAATGTTGATATTAAAAAAACATGATGGCATGATTTAGTAAGATCATGTGTACCATTGTGGACCATGGCATGTGCAACACATCAATGGTGAAGTGAATCCATATTTAACCACCATATTCACAAGTCTATATATATGTTTGATGTTATTTGTAGTGTATTTTTTTTTGTCAATTTTGTAATGTAGCCAAAGTGGCAATGATCCATGTAAGAATATTTTGCCAGATTTGGCTACAATATAAATATGACATTAAAAATTTAAAAACATCCTTCTATATTTTTGGATACATACTTGAACCATGTATAAAATCTGGCTATTTTTCTTAATTTTTTGTCAAATTCTAGCTTTTGAGAATATGAAAAAGCATTCATTTTAGCGCTTTTCATTTTTAATATAGCTTTTTGGTTATATACAGCCAACAAAAAAAGGCTAATTATGTGGTCATTTTTATGAAACAAGTACCAAAACTACTGCAACCAAAGAATTCCCAACATGAATAAGGCTAAAACAAAATATAAGGAAACATATTTAAATTGAAGCCCAAGCACAGAGACGATGATTTAAAACAATGTCACAAGGAATATATAAAAGAAGAAACTTGAACCTGATTTTATTAATAACATGAAAAGATTAGCAACATGAAATAAGGAGAACAATGTTATATCATGAGACCATATGTCATATAAGTGTTTTAAACAAATTGAAAGTAATGAGGGGATTACATGCATTTACACATATTTGGGTAGCTAACCCAAAGTTTCATATGGCCTACTATTCAAATAACCTTCTTGACCACTTTCACAAATATTTATTATGGACAAAAAGTGGACAATAGTGGATGAATTTTGTATGAGACGTGGACAATGATGAATGAACATCATCCATCATGAATGAAAATAGATATTCATGGATGAATTTCATCCATGAATGATGAACTAAGATGGATGAAATCTCCTATTAATATAATTGATTGTAAAAGTCCTAATACATGTTTAATGACTTACATTGGGGTAGGTTATGAGATGTCAGATCTATGATAACACTTGGCCTATTGATTTCATGGTGTTTTAGATTCTTAAAAACATGTTTTACTTATGCGATCTTGTGTGGTTTGATATGCATTGATCCAATACATCATCACAAAAGGAATTATCAAATAAACTTAAAGATGTTTAATTTTCTTCTGAAGTCTTTGTTCAATGTGAACAATGTTGCAAATATTCGGTTTTCAATGGAGTTGTCCTCTACATAGGGATGTGTGGCTAATCTTTTGTTTATTGAACCTTTGAAACTTTCATGTGTGTATTTTTTGCATTAGAATGGGATCTTATGTCTCTTTTTCATTTTCAAGTCCAAATTCCTCATTATGTGGTGTATTATGTTTGACATATTCTATAATTAAATGCATATTTTATTCATGTGATCTAAGGGTCCTTTAGATGAGGATCCAAGGTCCAGGCTCCAATGAAATAGAGCAACCTTAATGGATGAAAGCCATAAGTTGGACCCATAGCCTTGAGATGAGGTTCCAAGACCAAAAAGTGGCAAATCAAGGCTAAATCTACATAGCATAATTTTGGAGGGAAAATCCATTGATTCAAACCCACAATATAAATCGCTTAAATTTGTAAATGTTTCAATGTCTCCTTGGATTCTCTTTTCAATATAAACTATGACCCCATCTCTTGAGTGGGTGAAAGTTAGTTGAGAAACATTCACGATTTTTCTTGGCCTTGAAGTTTATTGACACATAGGGTTGCATTCCAATACTCCTCTACAAGTTACATGCCACAAGTCAAGAATTTAGTGCAATATGCAATTGTTATGTGATCTTAAGTTTGTGGACGTGTTTCCAATGTAATGTGTTCTTTTTTATCTATTGCACTACCCACTTCTTCGTGTGTTTGGTCATGTTGGTTGCTTGGATTGTTGTTGACTAACACTGTTGTTGTTGAGAACAAAAACATGAGGTCTTTTAATCGAATTCTTGGTACGGGTATTTTTTGAGTTTGTGATGCAGAGAGCTGTTCTAGAGTCTGTACAGTTATTTTAGTTGAAGAACTTGGAAATGGAATTCCTAATTGGATCTTCTTCTGTCTTGCAAATTCTAGTGCTTTTGTGTAGTTTCAGCACTGCTGATTTGGGAGTGAAGATGGGCTTTAGCTTAACAATGTCACAAGTCTCTTGATTCATGCTCATGGAGAAAGACCCATTCATTATTTTTGTAGAGCTTGAATCCTATGCTGTTTCTGGGTGATGTTTGTGCTTGGACCTACACAGCAAATTCAGAGCCGTAGACTCAAAGGCTGAGGCTTACACTAATGTTCTTCCTGCACATTTCTCATGAATGAGAAGAGCGTCTTTCACATTTGGATAAGCAGGTAAAGCCCATCATCAATTAGGAAGAGCTTCTTGGATAGAGCAGATCTGGAAATTCTAGGTTTCTTATATCTCAGATTGTCATGACTTAAATCATCTACTTCTCCTACACTTCTTACATGAGATTCCATTCGGCAAATTGCACTCTACAAATTGCTGTAAGAAGTAGGCCTTAGATTCAATGCACAGCTACTTAAATTTGTAAATAGTTTTTTTGCCTTGAAGGTTTGCTTGCTGTTGAATCACTTGCAATGCATCTCGATGATAGCCAGAACCTTTTCAAGATCCACTAGTTCTCATAACCAAGACAGACAACAACTAAAAAAAGTGGCAAGAGAAACAAACTGTTCCAAGAGGAAACTCAGACGCATAATACAGACATATGCTAGACTTACTCTTGACAATATTGGGAGGCATGGAGAACAAACTATGAATTGTAGTTTTAGCTTGTTCTCGCTGGTCGATTAATGACACCCTTAGTGGAGTGACAATAGAAGGTTCCAGGCTCAAAGAAAGATGTAACTGAGAAACAAAAGAAAGGGGTTCCTTGAAGAAATGATGTGAATGATAGTTGACTGGATTGGCCTCTCTCTAATACCTGCAAGGACAAAGGTACCAAACTGGAGTTTCTGCTTTCAGCTCCTGGAGGGTGCAAAGGGGTATTTGCTTTAGCTTGATCCTCATGTCTTTGAGCAGCTCTACCAGTGCTCAGCATGTAGCCTAGCAAAAGAAAGTTGGATGCAGAAAAGTCAAAACATGCCGATTTCACTCAGGAAAATGCAGGGTAGGGTTTGGCCCAACATTTTTCCACACAATGATGAGGCAGGTAAAAGGCACTGTAAAGCCTGACACATGCTGTAGATTGGCTAGAGAGTTTGATTGGGTCCTTGGAAGTGGGTTGCTATTAGTCTAGTCTCAGACCTGTTTGCAGTCCCAGTTTTAGTTTTGTGGGCGGGGTTGGAAAAAAGTAAACAACTAAAACTTGGATGTGAGAAAAATATTTTTGCAGGGTCACATACTTGAGAACCAGTGGAGATGCTCTTTAACGTGCTAATCATGAAGAGATTAGCGCATCATTGAGACACATGGGTGGGTGTTAAATCCGGGTGTAGGAAAAAAAAAAGTGGAAACCAAAGAAGTGGCAAAAGAAGAAGCAAGATCATGCAAACACAGTCTTCGCATTTTGATAGCAGCAAGCATTACGAATAATCTTCTCTTGCAGAGCATCAAAAATAATCTCAAGAAACTCCAAAATCCAGTACAAAAAGACCTTGGATCTGCAGACACCGATACCATTCCCGCGTCAGAAACGCAGGACAGTGCGCTCAGAATCAATGCAAAAGATCATCAGTCACAAGAGGAGCTGGTTTTGGTTTTTGGAACAGTTGCGTACAATTTACTTCATATAGTGTGTGTTATCATCAAGGACATTATTTGCAAAATTCGATAACCAAAGCTTTCGTTCCTTATCTCGTGTACATCGGAACTGAAGGGCGCCAAAAGTAGCCAGAAAAGTCCATAGGATGTCATTAGATCTCCTCTTACCACATTTCAGAGAAGACTGGAACGTCGAAGTTTCTAGCAAAGACAACAAGACGCTGAAACCATAAGCATGTATGAAGCTTTCTCCTGGTTTTGAGAAACGGGTAGTTGCTGCGGCGGCGAAATGAGAACCGATGTGGTTTAGAACCAGCCGTGCTTCTTCTCAGGATTCTCTTCCTTGATTATCCTCTCGTCGCCTTTTTTCTCGTGATGACCGTATATGCCCAGGCCTGCCGACCCGACGCCGAGTCCACCTGCAATCTCCTCCTCCAGCTTGTGCCTGCGTGCGTGCTCCGGGTCCTCCTTCGCCTCATGACCCTCGTACTATTGCAGCACGCGGCAAAGAAAATTTATATTGCAGTCAGTCGTCTTGCAGGCAGCTAACTAGCTTGTCAACGGAACAAAAAAAAAGACCATGAAGAAGAATGAACCTATTTGTCAACAAATGGAAAACAAAAGCGAGAACACAGATCCGGAGAGGAACACAGCTGACCAGTACCAAGTTCCTCCGATATTAATAACTATCAAAACGAGAGACAACAGCACTCTGCGCCCTTCAAGGCGCTGCAAATCGACCGGAAGGGAGGGAGTACAGCACAAACTGCTGCCAACAATCCGGAGGGAGGTACGGAGAAATTGGTCATATATATATTACCAAGGCGAAGGCACCAGCAGCCAATGCTCCCAAGCCACCCACGACTTCCTCACGCTTGTGAGTCCGCTTGTGAGTCTCGGCAATGGAACCATCTTCGAGGTTAGCCGTGGTTGTCACAACCTCTGTTGTCTCGACTGCCACAGGCACATTGCCGTAGCCACTGGAGTCGTCCCCGTACACAACGTCAGTAGCCGCCGCGTAGTTCTCGGTTTCCGTGTTTTCATCGCGGTGGTGGTGGTGGTGGTGATGCTCATGACTCATTGTGCAGACAAGGAGAGAGATTGCGGATACTACTTCCCCAAAAGGATACAAAATTCAAAACAATCAAATGTTGGCAGGAAGAAATTGTTTGAGAAGAAATTTAGAAAACCAGCGAAGAAGATTTGCGCTTCAATGGGGAAAGCAAAACGGGTATTTGAAGGCGAGGATTGATTGAGGTAGCACCTCGCCTGGCTCCGTTTCGCCTTCCTCCACCGGCGCTGTTTGTTTCTCTCTCTCTCTCTCTCTCTCTCTCTCTCGTAATTGCGTGGGAGCGTATCCGCCGCACCGCCACATGCGCCGCGCCGATGACACTTTACTGGGACCCAGCCCCAAACCCAAGATTGCACCGTCCCTAAAGACGTAGCTTTTTTCTCAATGGATGTAGGCCCCAAGGAGCGACCTTGTAGGTATATGGAACAAGTAACAACCCTGGAGAGCGTTTGAAGTGTATGCGGAGGGCACCTTATATCCATAATTTTTCCTCCTAGAAATTGGGAGGGATATTATGCCTACTCCTCAAGGATGGGAAGGAACTTATGCCTACTTGTAGGTGTAAGAACCCTCCCATTCATACACCTCCTGATACTACATTGGTTTGGTTCATGATAAATTTTGCCTTGTGCTTTATGATAGGTAAAAGCCCATGGGTGGGGGACATTCTCAAAATGTGAGGCTAGATTAGGCTAAAATCTCATCCTAGGCCCCTTATTTTGAGAATGCCCTCACCCTAGGGCTTTTACCCTACACCTAACAAAGTGGGAGAAAATTCCCATTATGTATAGTTGAAGGGGGGTGGGTATTTTCAGTAACAAGGCCCTTTTAGAGTTGTTGTGTGAGAGCCCTAGGGGAGGGGGTTCTTCCTTAGAAGAGGGGGAAGCATGGATTTTTTTTTTTTTTTTTTTTTAATGTGCACCTTTCCACAGGGCATCCTGGGTTGTTATGTTGGGTTTGTCCAGTGATTGATCATGTTGAGGATTACATGAAAGTTGCCAACCCTAGCCCAAGATGCCAAAATTAATTTAAACCCTAAATCAAAATGCCAAAAATGGTTTTAACCCTAGGTCAAGATGTTTTGGCTCATTCCTTAGGGCGTTTGAGTTGAGGGTGTTCATGAGACTTTTCATTTAATGTGTTTGCAAGACATTTGGATTATTGTGTTTGTAGGACGTTTCATCAATGGCCTCGAATATTTGGCTTAGGCATTAATTGTGGGATATTTCAACAATGGCATCGGACAATTGGTGTAATGTGTTTGCTAATCTATTTCAATAGAATTGTTGATCTTCACAATGAACTAGTACCCGCACAAAGGAAAAATACATAGACTAGGTTTAAAATTTTCTCTAAATTGTATAATTAGAACACAATTGTTTTTCCCTTTCTCTTGCACATTTTTTCTATTATGCTTTCTTAATTTCAAAATCTTATTACCCACTTTCTAGATCAGGGTCAAAACACACTACAACCTAAAAGCCAACTTGGGCAAGAAAGTTTTTTTCTTTTTTGGTACATTTTGCATTATTTTGTAGCCAATTGTTTCATTTCATTTAGTGTTCTGATAAACACATAAAATGAATTCTGAACACAAGGGTTACAACACAATTTTTGTTACCTTTTAAAAGAAAGTAAATTTTAAACAAAATTTTATGTTTCACACAATTGCACTCCTTTGAATGAAAAATCTCATTCAATTATATTTCATAAAATCATATGAATGAAAATCTTCATATAGAATTGAATTGATACAATTAACTCATATTCAATATATGACTAAATATTTCATCAAGTTTGACAATCATTTGAATGGTTTTAAAATATATTTTCACTTTGCAATATAGTGTTACAAATATTATATTTTCACAACATTATGAAAATTGTATTCACCAAAACCACATTGCCCCACAACTAAAGTTTTAAAAATAATTTGCATATAATTATTGTGCAACTATTCCTTGGGTATTACAACTACTATGCAACTATCCCCTTATAAATACAAGGAATCCATAAATAAATTATCACATTAAAAAATCAATTAATTGTATTATAGTCGCAAGTGAGTTAAAAGTGGCTCTTTTATATAATAATTTGTATGCACCATACATATATCCATAGTCAACCATGTTTGATTTTTTTAAAAGTTACATTGTAGTGATAACTATTTTAGAACATTTATAATTAGTTTACAATTAGTAAGGTCACTAATGCACCACTATTGAATTACTAATGTTCAATTATGTTGTGACTATTAGGCAACAACTTATAACTTCATAAAGATACAAATTCATATGTAATATTTTATAAAAAATTATTGTTTCAATAATTTGATTATTAAATATTAATTTCACTTAATACATTTAATTATTATGAACTTATTAATTATACTAAGTAATATATTATTAATTATAATAAATAAGTAACAAATTAATTAATTATGCTAATTATATTGAATAATATGGATGTACAAAAACACTCATTACTCATTAAATTATAACAGATAAATATTTATTTGAGTTGGGGATATTTAATAATGAGTTAAATTGATTAATTAAGATAATTATTATTTCATCAATAATTGCCAGATCATTAATTATTTAAACTAAATAAAAAACTAATTATTTAGATACATATAATTAATTTAAATGTGAAACTAAAAGCAATGTGTATATTATATTAAAAATTCAATTCGAGAGCAAATTTTATTTTGCCTATTTATACCTTGATGTTTTGTACCCAAAAGTATATTTAATGTTTTATAATTATTTTTTAGAATAATTTATTATTTTAAAATATTAATTAATATTTAATTTAATTAGTTATTATGAACTAATTACTCAAATAATTACTTTTAGTGGAATTGGAGATAACTAATTATTTGAACTAAATTAATTAACTTAATCCATTATTTGATATTATTAAATATCAAATAATTAATTCACATATATAAGTATCAGATAATTATTAATTTAATTTTATGACTTACACAATAAAAAAACAAACACAAAGCATGTGGGAAAATCTTTTTATAGTTGTAACTAAAAAACAAGTAAAAACTTTAACCAATATGCTTTGTCTTTGAAGACCCTATCACAAACTATATAAAAAAGGTGTCTTCTTGTATGTTCTCACATTAACACACATATGCCATTTTGGGATGAACACAAAAAAATTTAACCATAAAATAAAATAAAATATTCAAATGACTATTTATTAATTCAGCTAATGAATTGTTGCTTATGAAGAGCAATTATTAAAATTGTTGTTAATGGAATGTTTCAAATCATTAAGGTTGAATGGGTTTGACAAGCTTACATCCCAAGTTGCATAAGTGGATTTTGAAGATCTCTTTCTTACAACTGAAATAAATTTTGACTCTTTGCATCATCTAATGTCAAGAGAATTGGATGGGTTTCGACATATTTGGTTGGTGAAAATTTCAAGTGTGCCTTGACCTAGTGGTGCATGGAAAAACAAAAATTCCTTACCAATTATACATTGTTGATACACATTTTTGAGATTCCTACAAACCAAATTCAAACTAAAAGGATCTTTCTATTGTAAGAATCCTCACAACACTTTGTAGATGTCATCTTCAAACTATACAACTTGATACAATTATTTTTGTCAACAATAATTGGCCAATTGATCTGTGCATTGCATGCTCGAAGCTAACTAACTTTGCAAATGTTTATGAAATAGAATTGGCTTTAACATACGAATTTGGATGTAAAATTTGAAAATGAAGTTGAATAGGAAGAGTTTTTTTATCTTTGTTGTTTGTGACTTGTGATTTATGACATGATGTGTTTAATTTTACATGTATGCTGAAAAATGTAGACCTACATTTATGTTAATGTTTGTGTTGGATACATCCAAGATGATTCAAGAAGCAATGGATTCTACCAATGTGATGACCCTTGGACACTTGAATTAATTGATTGCACGTAGTTGTAGTTTTATGTTTGTTGTGCATATAACTACAATTTGCCTTTGTGATAGTTTCCAAGTGAAATGACCTCTTGAAACTAATGAAATCACAATGTGATAAAATTTCTATGCTAAAGTATGGATGATGAGGTTGGAGGGGTGACTTTACTTTTTTTATGCAATTCCTACAAAGTGGGGAAAGAAATGATGTTGTCTTGTTTTGGTGAAGGAACACAATGTTAATTGTGAGGTTGAGTTTTGGGTTTGTTGTAATTTTGGGACCTTTTAAAAGTTTCTTTTTTGAAATTTGGGCAATCTTATGAATCAACATTTGTGTTGGATTTGGGGGGGGGGGGGGGGGTGTGTGTGTGGGGGTGTGTGTTTGTTTCAGGGGACTTGGTTTTTTTTTATCGGCAAGGACTCCCCGGGA
>Ga0116227_10001042_pt1 | contig 59624 bp, 44 predicted proteins | sample S1TSphgellanicum_FD_89693 | JGI IMG/M metagenome (GOLD analysis project Ga0116227, IMG submission 89693) | Host-associated microbial communities from peat moss isolated from Minnesota, USA - S1T2_Fb - Sphagnum magellanicum MG | ecosystem: Host-associated > Plants > Peat moss > Unclassified... | reverse complement strand
GTTGCCCGTGGCTCGTCCTAGCACCAAGGGTGCTCCAACTTTGCACTAACCACTTTGTGTGGGTTGTGTGCAGGCCCGTGTGAGTGACTAAAGCTTGTCAACTCTTCCTAGTCCCATCCCGGAACTCCAACCCGCCCCTCTACCCTTCAAAGGGTTGTGAGCTAGGGAGCGTGCTCCGACTCCTCCTTATCCACTGCTTTCTACTTGGGCTCACATTTGAGCCCTTTAAGGAGTTGGGAGTGCGTCAATAGGACTCACATAAAGAAAAAAATTCATTCGAAATTATTTATCAAAAAAAGGTTACCCAATGCACATAGAATTAAAAACTCTAATTAAATTTACAAAAAGAAATGTTTTGATGTGGAAATTGAATGCATAAGCAAAAAATTTCAAGTTTGTCACACAAAGGATTTTTTAAAAATTAGGAACACAAAAGGAATCTATTTTTTGGAATTTTTCTTGGTTGTTATTTTTCAAGAATATTTCAAATGCCAACCTACTTGATGTCATTTATAGATAATTGATTGAATCAATTTTGATTTAGTCATGAATTTTTAAAGTCAAGATTGTGAAGCCCCGAAGGGCCATAGATGTTAGGAACACAAATGATAACTATTTTCACCTTTTGTTATTTTAATGACTAATTTGGATCATTCCAATGTGCATGTATTAAATAAACAAATAATAATAATAATAAATCTAATGTGTAAGTGTAAGGACGCTTAAAAGGAAAAAACCAAGAACTGGGTCAAGAATGGTTCATGAATCAAAATGTTAATGCAAATTATAGGTTTTTAGGTGTCCATTATTTTTCACGAGTGTGTGCATAGGTGGGGAACACATAGCCCACCTAGTCAAATCAAATAAACAGATATATAAGTAGATGAAATTTTATTTCTTAAATTTAGTCCAACTTTCCTATGATTTTGGCAAGGTGGTTCTTAGTGGTACCACCCAAGGAAAAATTTGCCGCCATAGACAATTAAATGAACCTTGTAGGTAGTTTTGACTTCGAGCAGCATAAGTCAAAATTGCAAGATGAACTAAAGACTACAAAAATAATTGCAATAGATAGGTTTTAGGGGGCCCTTCGATGTGAGACTTTGTTCAAGGAGGTGGAGAAGGAATTGGAAATTGTTGGATTAGAGTTGGCAAAGGTTTCTTTCACCATGTGTACTAGTGCTTCACCTAACATGATCCAAAAAATTCATATGCAAAACTTAACATTGTTATGTATGAATCTTACAACTTTGTGAACACATAACTTCCACATACAAGTTTTGATCCAAGATCTTTCAAATGAAACATTATAGCCCTTGAAAAGAAAGTTTTAGCATTGTGTCACATGCTCAACTTGAAAGTTATTTGACCTTTATTTCTTGGGTTTTAATGGTTGAAAGTCAAGTTGCCAATTTGATTTTTGGCCTCTTTTTTTACCATAACTTGAACTTAAGATCTCCGAATGGAGAATGCAACCCCATTTTTGATATCTACATTTGAAAACCATTTCCAACATTTAAAAGAAATCTTGCTTTGAGCACCATTTACTATTTACACTTCTATTTCAAACATTCAAACATTGCAAGATTTCAATTCCAAAAATGTTGGCATTCATTTTCCCACACTTGCAAGAGTGTGTTTGCATTTGGGTCCTACAACACTTTCTTGGCATGCTCCCCTTTCATGCCTTGGTTGTGAGCTCAAATATAAGGCCATGACACTCAAGTTGCCTTTTTATGTCATTTATCAAGTTGCTAGTATGCACATAACATAAAAAATAATTTTACATAACACAACAAATATACACAATGCACATCTCACAAAAAATCAAACATAAGCAACATAACTTAGGTTTGCATGGAAATTGAAAAAGTCTATCATGAAGAGGGATTCATGGTGCTTTAGTTGGATAATCAAGGAAGGATGGTTTTTGCAACATAAAATTCCAAAGCGTTTTTTGTTTTTCAGATTTATCCTAACACATAATAATGTTATCTTATGGGCCCTAGAAATGAATCTTTCAAGCTTGACTACTTCACTTCTTTCTCCTAACAACCTACATGGATATGAAAGGGCACATCAAAACTTTAGCTTTACCATTACCTTTAGCTTTACAACTATTTTCAAACACTTTTTCAAAACCTCCCCCTCCTTTACCATTATCTTTACCTCTTTTTCACATACTTTTTGAAAGCTTCCCTTTGAAAGTGAAGTTAAATGTAACCTTGCACATAAAAATGATCATAAATAAAAATTGAAATGATCATAAAAGTAAATTTTAAAGAGTAATTTAGCTTTAACTTAATTTATCTCTAAATGATTTTGGGTTTGTTTGAAAAATGATTAAAGATTAATTATCATTTCTCATTTATTTGTACATTAAAAATGAAAATGTTTTCATTTTTATACAACTACTTCTCCTTAAACATTTTAGTACATAACACGACTATTTAATTATAGAAATTTTAAGTTGACATTATATGAACTTGGATTAGTCCGAAGTTCTTTTCCTTGGCCACTTGGATATAGTTTTGAAGGAAGAAGTCTTTGGGTTTTTACATTATCATTTTAGCCTTTAGGTTATTAAGGGAAGATGGGGTTTTGGATTTTTACCTTTAAAACCCCTACACCTTCAATTGTCAAATGAAAGGGTTTGGCTTTTATATAGAAACTTGAACCTTTGATTATTAAAGGAAGAAGAGGTTTTTGATGACTACATAATGGATTTTTTTTCGTTTTTTACAAATTAAAATCTTAGCTTAATTTGCTTGTCTTGAGAAGGGGTTCTGATTCCTCCACAAAACTTCAACCTAGTTTTAATTCCAAAGGAGAGGGGGTTTATGGGAGCATTCATGAATTAAGAAACCATAGGAAATGTAATTGATGCTTAGTTTACATGCCTAAAATCATGTTTAATTCCAAAGTTTCATGAATTCTTAATACATTTATACCACAATGTTTTTGATATATTAATGTAAACCATAGATAAATTTGAAAGTAACCCAATAAGTATAAGATACATCAAAACATTTTTTAAGCATCGTAAGTGTCTAATTTGCTATTTAAACATTTTTTAGGACAATTTAAACATTATTTAAACAGTATTTAACCAATCTTGGATTGCCACATTATCTTGTTCGTACTTGCATTCATGATTCGTAGTTAGGATTCTTAACATGCTCTTGGCTTATTAATTTGTGAATGTAGCCATTTGGATTTAAAATAAAAACTTGAATTTTGACTATCAATAGAGGACTTAGGGGTTTTGGCATTTCACCTAATAAAAACCTTAACACTTGGCTATCAAGGGAGAAATTTTGGTTTTCAACATAAAAAGTTAAAATGTCATGGCATTTTTTTGCAAGAAAAATGGACACAAAAGGGTTGACAAACATTTTATTATTTCATGTCCTTTGACATACAACATATATATTTGTTGACCAATTTGAAATTATTTGATCATGTCTTTTGATGGGTTGTTAATTTTTTTACACTTGAATGGGACAAGGGACAAAATTTAACCATAATTTTGTAGGATGTTTGACCCCCCCAAACCTTTGAACTTTATAGGTGTCAATTCTAGCTTTGCACAATGCCCACATGGTTCTTCCATAAGGCTTTATTGATGTTAACAAATTTTCATTTTTAATTACATTAGAACACAATTGTAATTTGGTTGTTGGAACTAGTCCACTTGTAATTATTTATTCTTACAACTAAATGATTCTAGGTTTAACTTGACTTTCAAGCTTGAAGCAAGTGAGGGTGAATATATATTTTTTAAAATAAAAAACTATGTGAGAAAAAAATGTAAGGCCCCATATATTGGTTGTTGGATAAATATTATAATTTAATTAGTTCCATAATATGATTATGTTTATTTTCAAACTCAAAATACAATTATTATAAAGTATGTGTTAATAATAGATACCTAAATTTTTTTTAAAATGTAACATATTTACAAGAGACTTTAGGCATTAGTTGTTAATAGGTCCAATTAGTAAGATGGAGAGGGTGTGATTTATATTAAAGGTTTGAAGTGAGATGGTAGCCCTAACAAGACCAATAAGCAACAACTTGGTGGTTCACTTACTTGGGTTGCAATGTGCACACCTTGTTTGCTTTGATTTTGGAACTTGAAAGTCGTTTTTTTTCTTGTTTATATCTATATTTCCCATGGAAACAAACCAAATGTTCATTATTTGTAGTGATTTTGTGAGTGTTAGACATGGTCTTCATTCGAAATTTGATTTGATATTAAGATGTTCATTGATATGTTTTGAAAACTAAGTTGGAACATTTTGTACATGATGCTCATTTTGTCATGCATAATCACTTTCCTTCTTTCATTGCTTTTCATGACTTTAATTAAAACTAAAATATCAAACAAATATATGATGCCAAAATTCAATGCAAACATAAAATTTAAATTAAGCTTAGGTAAGCTTAATATGTGAATATTAAAATATTACATAACAATAGGGTAGGAAAAATTAACATATAATGTTCATGCATATAACATGAAAATGCAACATTCTCAAAACACTACTATAGGTGTACTATATAATCCACCCAACCAAAAGTAGGTGGTGTCTAACACAACCTGACTATAGGCCTTGGGCTCTTGTTATAGGTGCATTTTTCTCTAGACTAAAATTTGTTTGTAATATAAAATTGGGCAACAAATAATTATAACAAGAGAAAAAAAATTCCCCTTGTTCTAGTGATGGTAATCTTCACTTGTTTTGACCATTTGCAAGTGCATATTTGTCAATGTTTTCCCTATAAACATGTACTAGATGTACGTGGAATAATGATAAGGTGATTGGCTATGTAGCGAGCTTGGGGAGATTAGGCCCTAATTCATATATCTTTACTAGTTGCTAAATATTTCACACACAAAAATCTGGTAATGAACATCTAAATAAGCTATTAGTGTTCTTAAATGATGGATGAATGATGATTTAAATATATTTAACTTGATTTATGGTTATGTTAATATAGGTTAAAAAAAAATCCAATGTGGTGCATTTGCAACTCACATACCACAAATGTCAAGAGTTTGGGTGAATGTTTTAGCGACAATAATTTCTTTTCTTTTTTAAATAATTGACTACCAAGATGGGGGTTGTATTTATCCTACATCCAAATTGGAATGTAAGCATTGATTCTCATCTCTTGATACACGAACTTGGAACTTCATTCTTGAACAAGATAAGCTTTGCATTTCCACTATTCACACTTCATCTATAGTTTATTATCTTACAAAAAATAACAATATTCTCCTTTTTCTGGCTTGGCATCTATGTTACAAACTTGCTCATTATACTATGTTCTTTTGAAATAGATTTGAAGGATATTTTAGAATCAACAATTTATGTGGTTTTTATAATGTCAAAAATAATAAGAGCATTGTGATGTTTTCCATGATGGGTATGTATGTACATTGTCCCATTGAATGACTTGGGGATTCCTCCCAAATCTTGATCTTGCCTAGTTGATCAATAGCCGGGATATTTTAGAACAAGTCTCACTTTTGGCTTGTCGGCTATTGTATTTTTTGACCTAAATGCTTGGAAGTCAATTGGGATGTAGATATGCTACAACTTTTTTTTCTTCTGGGAAAATCACAAATTGGAAAGAATGGAATAGGCTCCATGTTACTAAATTCATCTTATTAAATGAAATTCTCAAATCCACAAAAAGATATAACTACCACAAAGATGAGAATATTGTTGAAATTAATCATTCATTGGATGAATGAACATTAATCACATCACTTCCATTCAGGATTGAAAACAAATAGTATCATCCAACGTTTCTAATTAGGTGTAGGTGAAGCAAATGCTGAGTTTGCCAGCATTGGGCTCATAATGGACAGCTAATTATGTAACAAGTTATGTGTAGGGAAAGCCTTATTCCCTTGGGGACTCAACTAGGAGGCCTAGTGAGCCCTAGTGAGGCTCTTGGGAAGTAGCCCAAGTTACTGTACTAAAGAACTTAGTGAGGCATGTGGACAAAAGCCTTTCCTAGTGTGAGGCATGTGGACAAAAGCCTTTCCTAGTGTGAGGCCTCACCAAAACGTTTTCAAATTTCTGACCTCCCTTCAGTTGCTAAACCCTTTCACATTGCAAGTGGAACTGGCAGAATCACCAGTTGAAGCAGCAGATGACCACCACCAGTAGGCTACCACCTTATAAGTTCAAAAAAAAACCTAAAATAGGATCTGAATAAGACACTAAAACCAGTTATGAGATTATAAAATGCCTGCTACCAACTGAAACTGTAGATCTGAGAAGTTGAGAACTAAAGGTGCCTTCACACTTGGTGTCAGGACTCTAGTGTTTTGTCCTCTAACACCAAGCTTGTCATTGACGACCTAAATCTACTTACCATGAAAAAATTATGTTAAGCTAACATTCACTTAACATTAAGCTTTATGCCCATTTGACATTCAGTGCCACCTAGGATGCCACCTAGATTTTTCGCTTAACACTGACTTAACATCAGGTGTGAATGCACCTTAAGAGAGATAATAACACGAGTCGGGATAAGGGGACAAAAAATCTGAGAAAGTTTAAGGGAGGAGAAATAATAAACTAGATGAAGAAGGACCTGGGAAATTTATAATGGACCAACGACCACACATGGATTGAAAATGTTGAGAACTAGGAAACATGATGGACTAAAATGGAGGCTGGAAACATCAAAGTTTTTTAAAATGAAAATCTTAAAAGACAATAGAAAACATGAAAGCCAAAAAAGATGATAAATGGCTCAATGGTATTAGTCCCCTGTAGTCTGGGGACCTCAAAAAAAAAAAGATTCTGGGTTCAAAGTTCAAACCCAACTGGTGTGGTGTTGCAGGTGAAAGCCCTGCCAGCCATCCTCTGCCACTGTGCTTGACTTGGGAGTGCCAATGGCTTGTGGGTCTGGTTTCTTGCTGTGCTTCCTTTAAAAAAAGGAAAAGAAAAAAGAAAATCAAAAAATTGCTAAATCTTGGAAAGAAGATGGATGAAATGAAGCTTGAGAAAAACATGTATCCAAAAAGTTGAAATGCAAAACAAACGATGGATAAAAATGGAGACAGTAAAAAATGGATATAAGATAAGTCATATGCACAGTGGAAATGTCCAAAAAAGCTTGACCCAGGCAGGTTGCCAAAAAAAAAGTGCTTTCCCAAGTATATACGGTGGGCAATGGCCATCAATTGAGGCATGCCCAAACTCGTGTACTACTTGCATTGGAGACTGAACTACATTATACTCATTGCACTTGTTCAGAGTGGTATGTGTGTGTCATCCATAGCCATGAGACTGCCACGACTTTTCTTTGGTTTCACAATTGTTGATGTTTTTCATTTCATGTGTGCAATGCGTGGACTTTATATATGGCTTTCCATGTTAGCTGATTGTGAAATTGCATCGGTGTAAAGAGTAAAAGACCAGGTTTGAGTGGGGCCAGCCATTGGGTTTTCTTCAAGACTTTTTGACTTTCTGAAGTCTTTGCCGTAAAGGTTGTTTTAAAGTAGCAAAATTCTAGAACCCGCTTCCCTGGATCATTGTCAAGATAAATTTGACTTTTGGGTTTTGGGGTGTAATGAGCATGTTCTGGACATCCATCGAATACAAAGAATGTGTAAGTTTTACAACACAATTTGTTCAGCCCAGTAAGTTACTCAAATTCTTTTTTGTAGAGTCTAGTAGAGGCATGACATTTGTGCAGAATGATAGAAGCCAGCTGAAGCTACTAGTGATGGTTTCATTCAGGTATCTTTCCATCTGTAACACGTTAGCAAGAAAAATTTCAGAATTCCATACTCTTTGAATTCAATACTTTATAAATTGTGAGTTTTATTTCTTCAACATTATATTCAATTTATGTAATTAATCTTTAACGAAAAGCCACATGGAACATGCCTGGTATAAATTTTCCAGAATTTTTTTTGGCTTTGTTGGTGTTTTCCAGGATTCGAAGCTTTTAAAAACCATATTTAAAAAACACATGGATAGACATACCCCCTGCAATCTAGGGTTTTTAAAATCTACATTTTGGTGGGGGCAGGGGGCGGAGGGGGGGGACAGATTGAACCTCACATCCATCACTTTAGTGGGCCCTGTATTATGCTCACACCTGGTGAGGAGCTTGAATACAGACACTTGAGTGCATAACAGGGAACCAAATGGGTAACTGAAGGATTGTAAGTTTCATCCGAGCGGTGCTGTGGCATGATTTGTGTGGCGCAATTAGATTTGTATATCATGACAAGTACAAGAATTTGTCATGGTCATTCCCGGCAAGTTAGCATTCCTGAATGAATTTCAGGCTTTTTATGCCCCTAGCTTCCTCTCTGCTGTAATCGTGTTAAGATGGTCGGCCACAATGGTGGTAAGTCCATATATGTAAGGCTCCCTTTTTTGTATGGGAAAAGAGAAAATCCCGCTCTGTTGTTAGGCTGGGAAAGGACCTGCTGTCAGCAGGACATTCTGCACTAGACCTGCCCATCTCCAAAATGGAAAAAATAATTTACTGCCAGTGCTTTTATGTCGGGTAATGCCCGCCTTCCTCTGGCATTACCCTACTTGTTTCTTGAGTGGATCAGAGAAAATAGAAGCAACAACCAAGAACTCAGGCTGGGTCAAATGTGATCCCCATTAGTTAATTGCCTCGTCCTATCGTCACCCATGTTAGGTCCCCCTTTTACTCGAGATTGTCTGACCAAACTTAGCCACCAAGGCTCTTTTCACCTCAACTAGTCAAACTTTCACCCTGCATGTATGTATGTTTTGGGAGGCCAATGGGATGCAAATGGTTGACCTGTATGTGTGTTGGGGGGTGTTGGCTCCTCAGAATGAGGATGCAAATGGTTGACCTGTATGTGTGGGGGGGTGCTGATGACAGGGATGCAAGTCGTTGATGTTCATGTGTGTGTGAGTGGGGGGGGGGAGGACCAAGGATGGTTGACGAAAAGCCACATTACATTATAAGCTCCACATAACAACCTCTCTCAAAGAGGTTTCATAGTGTAATTTGAGGGTGCCTTACACAGCACAATTTCCCACTCCTCCTGAATAAGCTCCCTAAGGGTGGGGTCTTAAGGTAATTTGCAGCATTGGATCACCTTGTTTGTTACGAAAGGAAAGGCATTGCTGTCAGTTACTTCCACCCTGGACCTCAGGCTCCACCCTCAGTTCACAGGGTGGAAAGCGCTGACAATAGTGCCTTCTCCTACACAAAATGCATGCTTCTTAGATTATGATATTGATCAGATTCAAAACCCATCATTCAAGATTTTACTTAGAATTCGACTTGCCTCAAGCATTTGTGCATAAACTCCTCTTGACATGATTCAGCTCCAGTCAGGCTTGAACAAATTGGGACTAGCCTGCTTCTCAATGCTTCCAAATGGTCGACCAGTCGGGAATGTAGGACCCTTTTTGTTCCTTATGACACAGCTCCAGTCAGGCCCATACAAATTGAGACCAACCTGCTTCTCAATGCTTCCAAATGGGTTGACCAACTAGGAATGTAGGACCCCCCTTTTGTTCCTAACTGCTACAAGTGATGTTAGATTGGGAGCATATCTTGAGAGCTGACACATGATGATCCGTGCAAGCCATCTCTGCAGTCTCAAATTAGGTTCCTCACAAACAAAGCATGGCAAATTCAACCTGAATTCCAATTCTTGACCCAAATGCTCGTGAGCCATTTCATACAGGGATCCCATGCTCAAATTTAGACATACACAAAACGAGCATCCTGCCATGATAAGTATCATGTGTATGTGACTTAACTTATGCAAAGTCAACAGAAATTTGTTGAATCACAACATGTCAGTCTTGTGAGCACAAGGAACCTGCTGGGACATGACTAATGTACGGTTACACAATGTGGCTTCAAATTTAAGCAATAAAGCAACAAACAAGACATGGCTTATCACATCTGGTGATCTTGGTTTGTCTATACTGCTGTCCAAGTTCACCTCAGGAACCACAAGAACAAACACAAGTTAGCAACTTTTGGACAATACTGAGAGCAAAAAGAAGCTTTAAGATTGCTTGGTCACAATTTATTTGGGTACAGGTTCAAGGCCAATTAGGTCCATCTGGAAGACCTGACCCACAACTTGCTCTTTCAGAGGTAGGACTTACTGCATAGCAGTTAAAATGTCATTGATACAGCTCTATGTACAATAAATTAAGCTGCTCGATTGGTACACCTAGACTCCAATTCTTTGGCCAGAAGTTGATGGCTAAATGTTCAGTGACCTCTTGTAATTTGGTGGAGAACCACAGGCCACTGATTGGGCCTTGCTGCTTACAAGGATCCAGACAGTTTGTTGTTAGTAAATGTGGCTAGTGCAACACTTGGTGCATTTTCAGCTATACATACCCTCATCCATACAATACCTTGCACAGCTGCAAAGATGTCTGAGCACCTCAATGCTTTGGTTATTCTCTTTTGCAGACAATCCTGAAGCCAGTGCACAAAAATATGCTGATGAGGATGAAACAAGGAAATATCAACATGATTGCACAGAGAAACCCCAACAAAACTTGTGCTGTAACCAAACAAATTTTTTTGTCAGTTCCTAAACACTAAATCCTGGACTAAACCAAATACAACAATAATGGGTGCAGTTGCAACCTTGTGAGTATCACTCACAAAGTATCAGACCATAAATTTATATATATATGGAAAGAACTAGTTTCCATTACTACCACTGACATCAACAGCCCTGTGAGTCCAAAAACAGTCCCGGGGGGACCAAATTGAGGGGAAGGGTTGGGCACCCATGTTACCCTTTTTGTGGTGGTTAGAAGGTGACCACCTGCAAACTGAGGCCATCCTGCTGTGAGTCAAAGAGCCACTCAGTCAGACTTAGTTGGCACACTAAGTGTCACCTTTTTCAGATCCCTTATATGGAACTAATGCACTTTGCTTGCAAATTCTCTGGTTAAAAATCCACTTTTTGCTTAAGCCTGTTTTGCGTACAAAACAGTGGACCATGATAGTTTCAAGGACTTTCATAGTTAACACCCAAATATATTTGGGTATCTGAAGTCAACAAAAGTTGCATAAAACTCAGAGGATATTTGCTCACAGTATGAGGTACCCTCCCAAGTAGGAGCCCAAGCAAGATGGGAAAGTATGAAGACATCTAGCAATACCTTCTTGCAGTACAAAACAATAAAATGTGAAACCTAAGAGCACACATACCTCTGGAAACCATCATTTGTCCTTAACATCAGACATCACAATAGACAGTCAATATTTGTTCTTTGGTGCCATCTCAAGCACAGAGTACATCTTGGGTATAGAACTCCAGCATGGTGGCTCTCCACCAAGGAGCCAAGCTTACTGCAAGTGCAAATCCCCTAGTCCTCCAGTAGCAAGGATCTAAGGTTTGCTGTTTTGCCACTGTCTGAAGCTCCTACTCAAACCCTAAACTAGTGACACCAGTTGCTGTGCAGCCCCAATCCCTGTTTCCATTTCTGCAACACAGGTTTTTTACTTGCCAAATGTACCCCATGCTCTCACGCATGATCCAGAGCCTTTCCTGAGACACTCTCTGCCAGCGTTCAACACATCCACCATAAAGCATCACCCGCTAGACCTGAAGAGCACCTTGAGGCTTCCTGTTGTGCAATAGTTTCAGGTGTGGCTGTGTACCAATCCTCCTGCTCCATCTTAATCACTTCATCTTTTGTTAACAGATGATGACACTGATACCAATCATTTCTTGATCAGGATTGTCTTCCATGATGTCAGATTCGAATGTAATGGAGACCTATGACCCTGGTCATGCACCAGACACATCAGCACAGATAAACTCAAAGGCAAAGCTACAGATAGCCCATGTCAAGAATAGTGTCATAAAGAGCAGATGTGCAAGCTTCAGCCTGTGATTATTCCAGAAAGGAACAATATCTGATGTGCAAATGCTCATCAAACCATGTAGCAAATATCTTGTGAAGACACCAAATGTAAAGAATCTATATCCATAACACTATGAGTATCATTCACAGAGTAACAACTGTTCTTCTTCACATTAGGCGGGTACATGCATTAGGTACCATAACAGGAATTTTTCTGATAACATAAAATAAACATAATAGAAATTCATTAGGTGTGAACTAAAAGTGACCGTTAACAGATCTCAGCACTAAATGTGGTTGCACAGAAGAAAAAGAAACATCAACAATCAAGAGAGAGAAGTACCTAGACACAGACGTCATGTTGGCTTGAACAGCCTCTCCAATATATCTGTTGATTCAAGCCATCTGCAGAGACATGAGACTCTTTTGTCCTTTCTGATCTCCAGGTGTACATTCAGCCTGCTGCAAAAACCCATCTCCATCTTCTCCAGAAACCAGCATTTCAGCATTCCTGGCTGGATTACTGCCTGCACACATACATCCAGGGCCTTCTCCTCCACCCTATCTGAATATTGCTGAATTTCTCTCACTGGAATGGTTATTTCTGACTTAAGCTGCAATCTACAAGTTTTCCGTTCCTCTCAACCTTTCAGGTGTTGCATTCATGTCAAATATGACCTTGGGTCTCATTTCACATTCAAATACTCTGGTGCATTTTGTATTTCAAAGCAGGCAACTTTGAACCCACCTGTCCAGTCCAGATCTCAGCTACTGCTGTTTTTGTTACTTCTTCAAGCCATAGATTCTCCCTTGGCAGCAATTTCAGCAGCATAAGGACATAATGTCCATGCCAGTTGACACAAGTTTCCCAGCTACTGGAGACTTCTCGTGCAGTCTCAGTCTTGACTTTATCACAGTACTGGTATTGCTGACAATTTGTGTCACCAGCAGGTTCCCACAAAACTTTGTTAGGTTCCTGTTTGCCTCTCCATCTCACTCACCTCAGCTCCTGGACCCTGGATTTCCCTTTCGAGCAAAACAGTAGCCACCACGTGAAATTCAACACAGTTTTCACAAACAGCCTTAAATCTTCGGCAACCAAATTCAGGTCTCACTTGCGTCAGATGGACATCCTAAACCCTAAACTCTTCCTAGTTCCTGCATGCAAGGTGAAGGCATATAATTATTCAGGTTCTCTTAATACAACTTCAAGGTCCTTCAAGTTTGTAGACTCTGACATCCGGGGATGTTTGGCTGATTTCAGCTGTACGTGCAGAGGCCAAAAAAAAACCCTGGCAAGTGAGATGCACTTGAACTAAAACCTTACGGAAATTTGCAGCTTCTCCAACTAAACACATACGATCATTCTGTTGTGTCCCCGTGTGATGATAAAAGACAGAGCACCACTGAGTAGACAGACCTTCATACGAGGGAAGGGAGGCGGACAAGGAAGAAATGAAAAGCCAGTTCCACTTACAAATGACAAAACAAGAAGACATTGTAACAAAGGGTACCTCAAGGTTCAGACACGCCATCGGTTGCGCGAGTATTATTAGGTCGTCTTCCTCCATCGCCACAAGCTCCATCTCTTGAACTTATGAATGAAGTGAACAAATTTATGTGTTGTTGTTGCAAGAGAAAAATCATAAGAGAGTTGAATTCAAACATGATTCAACACAAAAAAATACTTGATCGTATACAGCCTAAAAAAAAACTCTCGTATCTTCTTACAAACAAAGTCCAATGCTAACAAACACACATCTTAGAAGAAGAAGAAGCAATTGTTTTTTTCAATTAGTTCTTGAATTGAAAAAAGATTGACAATTCGCATTGTCGTAAATGGACCACAGCATGTACAAAATTAGAATTGTCTACATTTAGTTCTAACAACGTAACTAATAAATAAATACATATGTATGATTTAAAATTGCAAGGAAGAATTTAATGATCATACAAAGAGGGGAAAAACACACACACACACACACACACACAAAAGTCTCATGCTTCAAATCCATACAACTAAGCTTATCTTTGTTATTATGTCAAATGTCAAAAATTGTTCTCCAATTCATATTGTCAATTTCAATTCACACAATGACACAACACACAACACAATTTCAAATGTGCTCGAAGGCAACTTTTTATAACATTTTGTTTGGAAAATCCTCGTTTGCATATAGCAAGCTATGCTTGTCAAAATAACAAGTACCATTTGCCATAGGCTCCTTAAAAATGGTCAATTGGTTTGCCAATGATTGTTATGCCATATTGGTTGAAAGGAAAGGTGATCCCTAATCTCAACCCCATGGTGAGAGCTTGGGTGAATTAGATTGAAACTTTGACTTGAGCCAAGACTTTGACTTGGGTCAAGACTTGCCCTTAAGGTTGGGATTTGGGAGTGCCAAGACTTGGCGATGGGTTGAGACTTGGGAGTTGGATTTTCTTCTTTTCTATCATGCATATATCATCATACATTACAAATTCATGAGATAAGCATTATTTTTTCTTACCTTTAATATGATAAGCATATTTTCATTATTGCCTTTCATGTAAGAAGAACATTTTTTTAAGTGCCTTTGGTTTGACAAGTAAGAATTTGTTTTTGCTTTCTTTATTCATCAAAATGTGTGTGCCAAGCAATGACACACATAAATTCCTACCTTCGAATGGCCCATTCTACCTATGAACAATGGGGTTTTTTTTTTTTTTCAATTTTGTGAGGTAAGTGAACTAGCAATCATTTACAAGAACTTAACCAAATTTGAATTTGGCCACATGTCCAATAGGAAAGTAAAAAAGAATTGGAACCCCATTATATTTTCAAACCTATGGTCTAAATTTAATGATTTCAAAAAAAATCTCTTGAAATATGGCAACTTTGGGCCATTTTTAAAGAACCAATCCTTTTTTTAAATCACAAATTATTTTTTCATCAAGTGGCAAAAATTTGTCAAGAAAAATATTTGTTACGAACGCATAAGTCCATTTGGGCAAACTTTGTTTCAACAAGTGGGAACAAGGTTTACTAGGGCATGTTTTAGAGCTTAGCTCATGTCTTCATAGTTAAAATTCACGGTACTATAGTTCTCCCCTTGTTAATTCATATTACAAATAAAATTGCCAAAACTAAAAGTGGAACTTAGACAACCATTTATCCCACCGAGGAAGAAATGCAAGATGTTATAGTAAAACTTTGGAAGTGTTAGATGGGGGGCCGAAAAGGAATCCAATTAACCACCACCAAAAAATTGCACAGTAAGTCCCATGTTAGAAAACATGGCGTATTTTTTTAGTCCTAGCTACATGGTCATCCGCCCTCCTCCTTCATCCTCCACCATTAGTATAGACCATCACATCCATGTTTTGTCACTGTAAAATATTGAACTTGAACACATGAAACTACCTAAATAAAATAAGGTTATGTTGTTTTGTAATGTTCTACAAATCATTTATTTTGGTTTCTATCAAGATAACACCTTAGGGAGGAAGGTAGATATGATTTACGGTTTAAAGTTAGTGTTATGAATCATTTGCAAGTTTAAATATGGTTATGAAAGTATTACACCTCCTATTGAATTAGATTGCATGTGTGTGAAATGCAGATGAACAACAATTTGTATGAAGGTGTCACTTTGCAATTATTTAGTTATCAATGGATATAACAATTACCACCATGCAAAATAAGAAAGAAGGCATAGGTTCAATGTCACAAAATATATTGTAGCAATTTGGAAACTCAAACAAAAGTTTGAATACTACCTCCATGTATGTCAAATAGGAATAACCTAGTTTGGACACCAAGCACCACAATTGGAGGTGGGATTATGCATGACACAAACATTGTCATTATTTTTTGAAATTAGTTCAAAGATATTCTTACTAAATAAAAATGCAACTTAGTAAATTCCCTTCCAAATTCATAAAGAAATAATGTCACTTGCAAATTCACAAGGAACCAATAAATGTTGCAAATTTAGAGCACTAAAGTTTTTAGAGCAAACAACGGAAGTCTTATATTGATGTGAAAGCAAATATTTATACATTTGCATACATGTTTATGTTTTTTATATACATTCATCACATATTTTCTTCATATTTTCTTATTATAAACTCATAAATTACCATTGTGTAGATATCATTACGCACTTGGCAAGACAACAACCATGTTGTGGGGAACAAGTTGTAAATTTTATATTAGAATTTAGAATAAAAACTGAAAGAAAAATACATTCTACCAAACAAAAAAAGGAATGTTCATAATTACATATGTGAAGGCTAGTTTTAAAAAGATCCTATTTGCAAAAAGGCAACAAAAGTGACATGTGGTCAAGGCATGAAAAGGGGTTTCTTGTGTATTTTTAATGCAAAACAATCTTACCATCATACAACGATATATATCATATAATACCACCACATGGATCATAATAACATTGCAAGGCAACCCATGTCATGGAACTATAATTGAAGGATATTAACACACTATTAAGTATTAGAATGTTAACAAAAACTAAGCAATAAATCATGAAATTAAATAAGATGGGTCTTTCACCTCCCAAGTTATATGCAACAACACAAGGCCTATGACAAAGAAATGGGACTACAAAATGAAAAGCCGATAATGGACACTTTCATTCTTCCTAATGATGTGTGCAATGTTGCCTACAAAAGAACTAAAAAACTATGGCAAAAGCACAAGGAAGTTCCAATGGGTGTAAGTATGTGGGTTTAGGAAAATCCTTCTTATGTCTTTAAAATTGTAATGAATATGGACTCTAGAGCATTAGACTTGAATTCAATTCTAGAGGATGACATTATCTTCATAGTTAGGATTGAAATTAAGTAACAATATTTGCAAATGATGTTAGTGTCCATGGAAATTGCAAAGCAATTTCATGTGATGTGATGTTTGACACGAATGGACATTCAATACATAACCAAGTTCCATGTGAATGGAACTAACATTTGAATTACCAAATGACAAATGATATGTTCTTATACTTTACAAATGTGATTATGTGCAATACCTTCTATACACATTCATGGTGTTCAATGAGTGGCAAAATGAGATTCATGTTGTATTTGTCATAATGGATCATGGGAAACTATAACACAAGGTAAACAACACATTTTATTCTTCTTATAGATGTTTTTCCAATTGCATTCATCTTTTACAAAAATCTAATATGTCATCTTACTTTAGCATTGCATCTTAGCTTGTAGTTATCACATGTGCAAGAATAGCCCTCCATATTTTGCTTGCAAAAATAACCTTTTTTTTAAAAAAATTTACTTAGAACCCATGTATATTAAAGCTCCATTGCTTCTTACACTTGTTTTTCCTACACTAACCTTCAAAACAATGATAATGATGACATGGCATGAGAATAAGAATTATGGCTAAAAACACCTAGAAACTGACCCCTAGTGGGAAACTGGACCTTGTTCACAATAATGGCATCAAACGGCTAAATAAAATGTTCCAATTACCATATTGGGAGGTGTGTCAATCACTATTTTATTGGTCAACTTTATGATGCATCCAAAAGGGTGATGATTTAGTGAAAAATTTACTCAAATTGGGCTTCTTTAATGTTTAATATGGTAATGAGCACTTGGAAAAGGGCATAAGCATTCTAAAGTAGGCCAATTGGTGATCCTTGCTCAAAAAGTAAAAGTAGGTGAAAAGTAGAGTTTGCATTTTTTGAACTTTAAGGATTTTAGCAATGCTACAAATTTTAGAATGTACTTGTTATACTAAATGAACCATATATGGTCATATTTCATGTATTTTGTTACTTTCATCATTTTATTTATTTATCACAAGTTAATGTTTGATACTTTTTCAAAATCATACTATTCAAATGTTGTGATATTGATGCTTGAATTATCATGCATATTGATTTTTTTTAATAAAAAACTTGAATATTTCAATTATGATAATGTGAAGCCTTTAAAAAATATTTTTCCAAATTAACATAATTATGTGCCTAAAACATGAACTTTTATATGAACCCAAACACAAATACTTGCATATAATATGTCAAAATAATCTTCTAACAATCTAAAAGTAGGACATATGAATTTTTTGGTCATATGATAATTAATTAATATACTTTTATGTTACTTTGTGCAATATGGGACAACAACGTAAATTTGGAAAGTAGAGTGAAAATAAGTTGAAAAAAAAGGAAACACAAAGTCTTAAGCTTTATGAAACATATCCATACCATCCTACATACACTCATGTAGTTTTTTTGTATGTTTTTAAAGATTAGGTTCTACTTTCTATGCTTCAAAGTTGACAATTTTTTATTTTCTACTTACAACGTATACTTTTTTGGCCTACTTTTGTATGTTTGCTCCCAAAAAATAAGGTTTTTAATTGCTTTTGATGTGAATTGACATGCACATGAAATCTTATGGAGCAAAAGTTTACTTTGGACCATTTTAAAATTGACATTGTGGGAGCTCCAAGTTTTATCCATTTATAATGTATGCAAGATTTGTTGGTTAAGAATACTTTGGATGTGATGCATTATGAAAAAAACATGTGTGAAAATATTTTGAAAACTATCTTTGGCATAAAGGATATGGTGGTTGTTCAAAAAGACCTCAAGGAATGTAGGATATAATCACATCTTTGGCTATAAAATGTTGTAGGTGGGCCAATTAAACATGTGGCCTCTATTGTGTTGACAAAGCAAGAAAAGGAAAAAATTCTCCAAATTATTTTAAATTAAAAAACACTTACACACTACGTATTTTCATAAAAAAAAAGAGTCCACAAGGATGGGGATTAAAGGTATGAAACCACATGGTTTCCATGTTATGATGAACAACATTCTACCTCTATGCATGCAAGGCTTCATGTCAGGTGTAGGATGTCAATTATTTGCTTGAATCATGTTTTCAAAAGGTTACATGTGAAGATTGTGGACCCAACAACAATGGAATAACCTAATAAGGAAGTGGCAATTTGTAGCTTAGTTTAGTTGGAGTGAGAATTCCCTCCTTTTGTTGACATCATGACACATCACCAAGTTCATTTGGTGGAGGAACTAAAATTGTGTGGTCTAATCCACACGTGTTGGATGTACCTCGTTGAATGATATTTAAAGACTTTAAAAGGATTTGTGCATAATAAGGTAAAGTTAAAATGAAGCATGGCAAAGAGCTATGCACTAAAAAAGGCTTTTGGGTTGGGTGTTTGCATGCTATGGTGGACCTAAATGTAGTCAAAATTGAATGTACAAAAACTATTAAAAATATCACCACTTTAAATTCATTTATTTTTAAATTTTCTAGAAAGTACATATAATTGACTTAGGCCTTAAAAATAAAATAAATTAATACAATCTTGAATATCAAATTGTTTCTTGATTGTTTCTTTGAATAAATGTACACCAATTACATTATAAAATTGGTTGAAAATGTCTTATTTGGCAACAACATAACATTTTTTTCTAATTAAAAAACTTTGCTTCAATTTCATGGACAAATCAAAATAACACCTAAGGAATCTATATCTTCAATGGAATTTTTTTTTACAACTTACAAACATTATAATCATCATCATTATTATAACATAATGTACCACCAAATGTTTATATATCATTCAAATATAAATTTCATGATTTCACATCAATTGAAAAAAAATTGATGGAAGATTCTTATTTTACATATGTACATTGATCAACAAATTTTTATTAAAAAATTCCAACTAAAATAAATATTTCTTAGTCCTTTTGTTAAAATAATGATTATATGGTATGCAACTACACATTACAAACATGCTCCAAAAGATTATTGCATCATTATTATTTGCAGCAATTTCACAACATAATGATAGAGAAAGATGTGATCCACCTTTAATTACACATTTTGACTAATAAACCTTCTCTAATTATGTCCCCAAGATTTTCAAATTTTGTTTGTATTGAAAATTGTAAAATTGTGATTTTTTTGGGTCCATCGTACCATGCAAACACCCAATTTTACACTAAATAGATACATAATTTCATAGCCATGAAGAGATGGGTGGTGATGAAAAGGGTGTGGGATGACAAAAAAGACCCAACCATGATTGATGAAGGTTTGAAAGAAATGGATGGCCACACATCATGAATGTGGACCTTTGTGACATGGCACATTTTTTTTGTTGCAAAATGTTGAATTGATGTTTTCATGGCACATGTATTGTCCTTTTGCAGAAACAAATTTTGACTTGTTGGTTTTATTTTGATGGCAATTGGTTTGTGAAACCCAAGTGTAGACAATTTATCATAGGGTAGTGAAAATTTTCTAGTAAGTGGAAGTTTATTATCATATTGTAGTCCTAAAATAAATGATTGCCTTAACATTTTCTAACAAATTATTTTAGATCAAACAACTAATTATCATAGGTACATTAGTTCATTTTGTCTATACCAATATGTTCTATATACCATGGTTTTAGAACATTTACTATAATAAGATTATTGTCTAGAAAATAAAGTCTATTCAAAGTTATTGTGAACCACTTAGTTCTTATAGTTAACACCCATGGATAGCCTTATGTACAATCACACATTTTAGTAACATGACTACACATGTGGAAACTTAACAATATGCATATGTACTTGTTTGATTTGGATGGTGGCATTTAGTTTGTTAGGGTTGTTTTGAGTCCAAAGTGAAAAGCCACAAATACATTTCAATATTTTCATAGGAAATATGCTAGACAAGTAGGGGAACAAAAAGTTGAAAGGATGGAATTTTTACATCAATGTGGTCAATCTCGAGGAAGAAATGTTGTATTCCCAAATCAACTAGGGGAATTGCCCCCATTTCGAACATGGATAAGGATTTCTTTTGCTTTAACTATATAATGAAATGACACAATTGATCAAGACATTATTCACATGTCCATACCACCTACATTAGAAGCTAGGTCATATTGTTCAATCTACGTTTTTGGGAACCACATATATGTTGTTAATGTTGAAGAACATTTAACAACAAGTGACTATGGCATAATGACCACATTTGAACAAGTGATTTCAAGATCAAATGATCAAAGACTCAATGTTGCAAATTTGTCATATCTAGGGTGGGTTGAATATAGTAGTGTTGTTGTGTAATTGAGTGAAAACAAATTGTAGTGGGAATAATGTAACAATCAAGTGAGATGAGTATGACTTCACCTTTATAAACTTTGATTCCTTAATCCCAATTTTCCCCCTACACGTAAAGCACATTTTTTTTTCTAGTTGCGATTCAAGGGAAAGAGGTTGGAAATTAATTCTACAAAGAAATCCTTATAGGAAACGAATAATAGAAATTGACCCTGTTGAATTTGATATGTTTAAAGTTGGTAATGTTTATGGAAAATTTGGTGTTTATATAAGAGATAATTCAACCAACTACTATTGTAGGCAACTTTACTATTAATCCTATAAATTTTATAATTGATGATTGTAGTGAAGGGGAGGATGATGAATTTGATAGTCTAAAGGATTATATGTCAAATGATTTTGATGCATGATGATTTATTCAAAGATGTTTTATACATTCAATTAAACAAGGAATTAATTCCATGTAAATTATGTACTTATCACATAGTTATAGAAGTCAAGGCATAGGTAATAATATTATGTGAATTTTTAGACTTTGGAATTTTCCTTCACAATCTGTTAAGGTACATCTTAGTTTCATGTACATTTCTAGGTGTTTTCAAATTTGTGAATTTGATTGGAACCTTGAAACATATCCTAAAGATATTGATGTTCAAAGCAGTTCAAATTGATTAATATGGGGTTTTCACAATGATAAGCAACCCAATAGTATTTGGTGCATTTTCAAATTTAAACATTTGAATTGATGATCTAATGTATATATGATTTAGATGTTTTTGTTATTCTTCGTTTATTGTTATATAATTCAATTGGTTATTCTACATTAGACGAATTGTTTATCATCACATGTGACCTTGGTAATTAACAACAATTTTGGTTATTGACTTGTTTTTGTAAATTAAATACAACTATTTCAATTTCTTTTTTTTTCAAGTGTACCCATGTGTAGTTAAAATAAAGACATTTATTGTTGTATCATACATTCCATGTCATCACCTTCAGTTAAATCATTAGTGAAAGTGGACATGCCATGTAATCACATTTAGTTACATGGTCAATCATAAACTCAAAGTGCACATGCCATGTCATCGTAGTTAGTCAAGTAATATGTGACAATGGACATCCTATGTCATCATAGTCAATCAGGCAATTAGTCAAATTTGACGTGCCATGTCATAGTGTTTAGTCAAAAAATTAGTAAAATTTGATATGCCACATCATCACATTTAGTCAAATAATTAGTTTAATAATGTCCCAACATTTAGTTACAAAGTAAGTCACAATGGACATATCACATCATCATTTTCAGTCATAAAATTAGTCACAATGTACATGCCACGTCATTGGAATTAGTCACAATGGAAAAATTATGGCATCACATTTAAACAACATATATGCCAAGTTGGCACATGATTGAGTGACTAATTTTAGTCTTGTTATTCTAAATGTGAATACATGTAAGTGCCAATATAAGGTCCACATGTTAAGTTAACATGTTTGTTTTAACTAAAATGAAAACTACTTTTAATTGTGATAGACAATGTTACCTTTGTGATTACTGAAAACAAACATGGTTAGTCATGTGGTTTCAAAAGATTTGACTACATAGTCATGTTAGTCAAATTTAAGTAGTCATAAGGACATAATTTTGTTGTAGTGACACATCACATACATGTATTGTTTAGTTTAATACTTCAATGAAAGTAACAACCATTGGTCACATACATAGGGCTAGAATACCTCACAACCATAAATGAAGTCCTACTTAATTCTACATAGTCGATATTCATGACCACTAAAAACTAAATAAACAACCAAGATTTTCATTTTGATTGCTTATGTTTTTTGCTCAAATGTTTATTTTGCCTTTGGAATTCTAAAAGGGGAAAAAAGGAGGAATACATTATGATAAAAGACAGAGCATGCCAAAAGTAAAAACACATTGACATTATGATATTTGTCTTCTAGGTATGCCATCATCTTTATTTGTGCTTCAAATGTCTCAATTGTTTTTTGACTCAAGAATTAAACCTCAAACTATCACTAAAGGAAAAATCCTCAACCGTCATCTCCTACCTAAAGTCATAATTTTGTTATGATTGTGATTGAAAAACTTTCTTGCATTTAAAATTTTAATCCACAAAATCTAGAACATTAAATTTCATGTAAATTGCAATCATCCTTTGACCATTTTCCTACATGGAAAACATGTTCTACATGTCTAATTTGTAACCTCTCCTTGTGCAACCTCTCCCTATGTTGAAAATGCAAGTAGAAAAAAGTTCTAGAATTGTTTCTCCCATCCACTTGAGCAAGTGTTGGTTAGGAATCAAGATCATTAACTTCAATGTATTGTGTGCCTTCTCTTTTAAGCCTTGTAAGAAATCATTTTTGATATTTTCCTTTACAAGAGCATTCAACCTTTCATGAAAAGCTCTTACATGGTGTTTTTCCTCCATCGCCCAATAGCTAGTCCCTAGTTGAGCAAAAATCTCTCACACCTTCTTGTTGTTCGTATTATGTTCATTTGTAAAACTTGTTTTGCTTGAGAAATTAAAATCCTCTTCAACAACCTAGATATTATTTATTATTATCTTTTATAGAACAAATCCATCATTGAGGAAAAAAACTCACATACCATGTTTGTGATTCTTAATGTTCCTTTATGGAGCTTATCATCTTTTGAGAAAAAAAAATCCCCTCAAACACCTTGCTACTAATTATTATTATTGTGATAGAATCCTTACCTTGCTTGAAGAAATAAAATTCCCTTCATGTTTTTTATTTCTCTCAATGCAATCCTTTCGCAATCACCCTATTTTGTAGTCATATCCAATGAGATTAGGTGATGGTGAAGAGGTTAATGTAGCTAGAACTAGTATTGCAAAAATATGACATGTTTTTTAACCTACGACCTACTTTGCAAAAAAATTGGTGGTGACACACTAGATTCTTTTGGGCTCCCCATCTAACACTCACAAAGTTTGATGGGGAGTGTATATTCCTAAACTTAAACAAAAAAACATTACAAAAAATCATAGCTTTTCAAGTTGTCCAACTTGATTAGCTTTATTGTTTCAAATTTTTAAATGATTTTTTTGACTAAAGTCAAGGATTTTTAAGTGACATGGTTTTTTTGACTTATTCATTTGATTAAAATGGTTTGTTTTATTACTAGTCAAATGTGATATTTAGTAAAAATTGACCCAAAAAATGGACATCTTTAGTCAAAAAGGGCAAAAGATGTACACCTTTAGTCAAATTGGACTTATGTTTGTTTTGATGGTCAAAAGGTTTTAGTCAAACATGACATATGAAATGACCAATTAAGTAGATATGTAGACTAGGTAATAGCTAAACAACTTAAGCTAGATTAGCTAGGTAATTAGGCTAAGTATAAGGCTAGGTTATTAGGTAGGTAGCTTATAAGTAAGTTGTTAAACTAAATAGTTATGTGGGTAAGGTAATTAGACTAAACTACCTAGGTAAGTTAGAAAAATGTTCATAAGAATACAATTATATAATATATTACAAGTTGAAGATGTGATGCAACAATTAAAGACTTGGTCTTTCAATGTGAAGGTGAGGGGTTCATGTCTTCATACTTGCATTCTATCTATCTTTATAAAGAAAGCTAGGTTCTTTAGTTAAACTAGCTTAAGTTGTTGCTTCTTTTTCTCCCCTCCCTTTTTGCCATCTTGTCATTTTCTTGTCCCTTGTCATGCTTCATCATCCTTGGCATTGCTCAAGCTTTGATCAAAAGCTAAAAATTATGTAGGACATCTTGGAGATTGGTGAATGCCTTGAAAAATGGACATTGGAAACCTTAGAAGATAATAATGAAATTCATATGTCAAGGTGCCTTATGGGTGTAATACTCCCAAACGTGCAAGCAAAACGTTGCCTTGCAATTACTGAAAAAAACAAAGGCAAAACATAAACATACTTTTTATGTAGTTGAGTCTAACATGACATTTTGAGATGTCTTCCACATTTAGACTTTGCCCATCACAAAGCACAATGCTACAAGGCTAAAAGTTACCATAACCTAAACATGAGTAGATCACAAGGCATGGGAGGAGGGTTCTTACACCTACCACATAAGAGAGAGGTTTCTTACATAGATAATGATACTTTCCCTTTTACTCTTATTGAGTACACCTAATATCCCTGTTCTTTTCTACAAGGGATATTCATGAATATAAGGTAGGGTTACTCGGAATTTTCTCAAAGTGCTTTAGAATGAGCAAAGTTGTCATGGAGCCATGATACTTTTCTTTTAGTGTGGATATTTATGAGGAATGATTCACAGTCTGATCACTTTCATACATATGATGTGGAGAGTCATAGTGATGAAAGTGATCTTGCTGTCCATTGTTAACAGGTCCTACCATCAGACCATCACTTTATGGTATATTTTGGTAGTGCTTTTTGTGTTCAACTTTGTTCATCTCCCTAAGAAAGGAGGACATACACAGCAGGGCCCCATTCAGAAACACAGTTTGGAACTTACTTTACTGTTTAAGGGATGCACTTTCAAATATGTGTGTACTGAAATTTCAATTTTACACTTCACTCACCTTAATAGAACCACAAAATTCACATCTCCAAATTTGTGAAACCATTATGGTAAATTCATAGGGTGCGTGGGCCTAAATAGCTTGCTATTATATGGGATGGTGAGTTGAAATCAATTATTCTTAGGTTATGAGGCCATTTCAACACTTGAAGTTAGAGTTTTAGGGGTTTGACACATAGGTTCTCAAATATTTGGACTCTGGTATTCTATCTAGGTCTCCTATCCATTACTTTTCCTTCATTTTAACAGTTCCGTTAGATATCTGGAGATTATTCCACACCGGCACTATAATCCAAAATCTGGACTAGATTTTCGTGTGTCTTCAATAAATTTTAATTGTAAAGACTCATTTATCCTCTTATAAAATGTGAGTCATACCTCAGAAGTAATGATGCTCTATGCATGTGCAAGGTTGCAAGAGGTTAGGCAATTTGTATTGTGAGTTTCTTGCATTGCTTCAAACTTTTTTGTATAGGGTAAGGCCCTACTATCAGGGAATTACTGTGTGAGCACCGAGGGCGGAGCCCGAGGTCGATGCAATAATTCCCTGACAGCAGGGCCTTACACTGCGTAACAACCGAGGTAATCAATGTTTTTTATTAAAAAAAATCCCCTTCCAAAGATCTTATTGGCTTACATCCTGCGCCCAGGGATCTGACAATCTCACACCCTTCACCCTAGGGCTCTTTTTGTAATGTTGGATACTAAATGTAATCTGCCCTGCAAACACACTAAGAATTCTCTCCGAGGTTGTTACGCACAATGTGATTAAGCTACATGGACCAATTTTGACATTTCCAGTGCTCCAATTTGAAATTTTCAGAATATTCATCTATGTGAATTACAAAGTTTTATACAATTCAGCAAAATTTTCATGAGATTTTTGAGAATTCTCTTCATCCAATTTTGAAACAAATTTTCACCAAATCTGACAAGAAGATAGGGTAGTTAAATAGGGTATTTCTCAAGCAGTATACTTGGTCTGTTACTAAGTCCAATGCTTTCACAGAACTCACTTCTCACACTTCTATGAAATTGGAAAATAGTTTCCACTGTACAGGTCTTCAGTTTCTCTCAAAAATACACTTTGGAAATTTTTTAGGTCAGGAATTTGGACCATGGGTTGAAGGAAATATTAGTAGTCAATTCAGGTAATTGGATGCTATGTGAGAAAACCCACATGTGTACTGATTGCAATTTCATTGACAGTGACACAGATTCAGAGCAAAAGCCTCTGAAGGCAAACTATATTACCAGAGTTACTCCTGTCCCAAACGGTGGCATCTAAACATTATACCAAGAAGTTGCCCAGATTGTCAGGTGCACCCCTTGACATCTAATAAAATTTCCCACCACCCTAACTCTCCACATGTGAACATTGCTGAGTAGAACAGTCTTCACAACCATTTGAGAATACAATTCCTACTGTTTGCTGTTTTAAGAGGCCACCTGGTTACCAACTGGGTTGAGCTCCAACCTCCTGGAGCTTTCTGCACCTAGTCCAGTGTAAGTTCGCAGTAAGCTGGCTCCACTTGGGTCAACCATTAAGTGCCTCACCAAACGATAGCGCAAGCTATTTGGAGCAACCATGAATGTAGCAAGAGCAAACCAGATAAGCTCCAGAGAGGAGAGCTTTGAGCCAAGAAAACCCTTCCACAGCCTGGAAAGGTAAGAAAGATGTCAGTAAATATCCACAATTCTAGCATATCCTGGAAGATTGGTGAATAAGTTGAGAAAGATTACCATTCGGGTAGTTGGAAGAAAGTACAAAAGAAATCACGAACACCAGCAGTGTCTAACTGTAGTATCAACTCAAGCCCAAACAAGAAGAATGCACGTTGGCGCTTCCTCTCCCTTGGCCAAAGAGCATTCCATGCTGCAAATTTGACAAGCATTCAGTAAATCTCAACAAGCTGAGGAAAAACACTTTTCAAAATTGCAAAGGTGTTAATATGTTCTGCAACAAGCCAAGCAAGTGTAAGGATATCTGAAATAAGCATAGAAGTCTGCCAGGAAAATCAGGAATAGATTCTGCAGACCTTCCGAGGCAGCAGCTCTTGAATTCTTTCCAGTACCATGAGAGCTGGAAGCACCCTTTGTAGATCCGAGTGCACCTGCAATTGCTGCAGCATACAGTGGTGCCTCTGATAAAGAGCGAACAACTGAGTACCCTGCAGTAAGATTTCTTTCATTACTCTGCTTGCAATTTAACACCAAAAACATGACATTGGGTTTCTCTGGATTTCCATTTCAGAGTGCACATGCATAAGTGGGTCCACCAGCAGATACAGCTTTAAAATATTGAAAGGACACTTGTCGACAGACAAAGAAAGCAAAGCTTAAATTACATGTGTATCTTACCAGTTGCAGGATGAACCATGCTAGCAGCTGCACCAAATCCCAAGTGTTGCTGTGTTGTATCTGGAAGGGTACCACCCACTGGAATGTATGACCACTCCTGCAAAGAAATATATCAAGTGTAAATCATTACATGATCTGGATGAGTGTATTTATTTCCGCCAAGGGACTTTATGAGTTTATTACAGTTCAGCAACCCCCTCTGAAGATCCAGTTCTCTTTTTTTTCTGCACAGTTGCCCTTAATATCATTTACTGGAGGCTCTACTTCACTGGACCTTGCCCCTATTCTTCCAAAACAAAATGGCTTGAAGACTGCACTGAGCTCACCTCCTCATGCATGTGTATCACTTTGATCCCCATCTTCTCCAGACGTGCTTCTAGCCTCTCTCGGAGCAAGCTGAAAGGCAAAGCTGGCCGTGCAGCCAGACATGTCTCCTGAGAGAACAGTATTAAACAGTGATTCCATCTGAGTACAGCAATGACATATACAGGGCAATGATTTCCATCATCACCATGAAAGCTGGTTTGAATTAGGCAGGTTAGGTGTACCTCAAAGAAAACACGAGTTGGAGACAAGGGCATTGCATATAAGAAAGTAGGAATTCCTTCAAAGGCACTCTTCTTTGTATCTTGAATGTTGTAATCCCGATAGTCCATGAATATCATGAGTTCAGCATCATATGGGTAGTGATCAACCTGCAAGATGTCAAAGTGTCACTTCACTTTAAACCACTGGCAATTAGGAACACCACTAGCAATCTTCCTATGGCAACTCTGTACAGAAATATCAGCAACAGAATATTTGTAAAACATTGCATTCACCACTAGTTCAGATACTAATAAATCTGAAACTTTCATATTTGTTGTTGCTTTATCAAGAAAACTCCATGCAAGACCTTGTAGACAGGACAAGAACTCCAGTGCAAGTGCAGTTGCCATCTCTGCACGTTGACTTCTGCATTGTGATAATACTGACTCATTTCTTGCAAGCAAAAATGAATGGTCTTAGTTAAAAAATTTCAAGGCATGTAATATTTTATCTGCTGAATTGACAAAAAGCTCATACCTCCACTTCAACCCCATAAGCCGTCTGCACACTGACACCTGGACCACCTGGCTCATACTTCAAAAATCTGCCAGCAGCAGCCCCAGAGGCAACTGCAACAAGCCTGAACACAGCAAATATCACAGTATGAATGCCTACATCTTGCAAATGAAACATATTTGGAGGACCTTGGTGGACAGATACCCAGTTCATAAAAATGAGACCTCTGGAGATAAATGAGAATATACTCTTTGCATTTACCTGCAATCAATCCTCCTTTCATTTGCACAGATGACAGTGCTTCTATTCTCATCAGTCTCCAAAATCCTTTCCACCTCTGAATCAAGATATCCAACCCCTGCCTCTGCACACCTGTAAAAACCCACTGGATATGAGGGGTAGGGTTACATGTAAAGCCAGAAATCACCAAGCATCCCATGTTATTGGGCACTAGAACTCTAGTGAACAAGGAATCAGCTGCCTCCCTGATCAATGACATTCACATTGTTGTCGTGATTGTCAAAAAATTGATTGTCTGGGAAAATACAGTAAATATCTTCTGACAATGATGTTACCAGAAAGATTATCAAATATCTCCACTCACTTCACAGAATGGTACCTACAGTAAGAAAATTCTGGGGACTGGTGGGAGTACTGTGAAAATGTCATGGACTGCTTGGTTTGTTTGCAAGGAGAGTGAAAGAATCACCTTCTAAGCAACTCTTCTCTGAGCAGGTGCCGACTTACACGACCATACGCACGCCCAATTGTCAGTGGAGTGTCACCATCAAGATACATGCATGAGTCTCTCCAGGTCTGCTCTATGCAGTTCTCCAGCCCCAGAGCTGAAAAGCAATACAAAAACAGCACATTAGGTCCAAGCCGTACCAGCTAGTTGTAGAGAGAAGTAGGATATTAGCAATCTTCAAACAAACTTCATACTTGGTGGCCCAGAAGATGCAACTCCCCACAGTCTTCCACACACTGCCTCTTGGCTAGCACTGTGAAAAGCAACCATTTACTTGGATACCGTCATCATCATCATGATGAAACATACCTGCAAATTCATCCTCCCACACACCATAATTGTTCACAAAAGGTGTGTCTGGACCAACCAGACCCACATTGAGACCTTGCTTGGCTGCTTCTGCTGCCAGTGATATTCCTGCTGGACCACAGCCAATCACCACTAGATCCAAAGTCCCATCTCCAAGTGGTTGTAACTGCACAAATCAGTTGGAGGAGAGAGGGCAAATGAAACAAGCTTTTTGAATTCAACAGCACCCATGATGAAGCTGTATGGCAGATCCACCTCCCAACATCAAAACATCTGCCAGTGCTACAGCTGTGAAACAAAGCTATGTTCTGTTTGCTACAGATCCACAAAAGGGTCAAAAGAAGGGGGACAGGGAATTCCTCTGGACATGTCATCTATATGTTGCTGCACATCAACAGAGCAAGAAAAATTACTAGGACACACATGCTGTTAGGATGGTGAACTCGACCCTAACACATACATACATACCTTTTCAGCAATTTTGGGCTGCTCCATAGTTTTAGAAGCTTGCAGTTGCACAAGGTCAAGCTCCTCTCCTCCAGCTTTGATGAAATCTTGCTCATCTGCATATGAATCCTCTCGAACAGGAGGAGCAAGAGTACCAGCAGCTGCTGCCATGATTGCACAACTTGTTCCATGAGTCTCCTCCCTGGCGGCGCGAGCGAGCTTCCGCTGACAAGATAGACTGGTTGCACCTATTCTGGCCGTGTTCTTTGCCTCCCATTCCAACAAGCATTTCGACGCCTTTTTTTTACCTAGTGAAATCCGAGATGATGAACTTGAGAAAGGAGAGTCGAGCTGAGGACCGCCGCAGAAGTGGTGGACCTGAGGAGGAGGGCACTGTTGTCGAGAAGTGCTACATTCCCAATAATTGGCTACAGAGGTGCTAAGACACCGCATTGTTACGCTTGACTCCAGTCGCGAGAAGAAGGGCGCCGCCGACGCCGCTGTTCTTGCACTACAAGAGACACTACTCTTGGAAGAAACAGACGATCCAGTCTCCAATCGATTGAGAGCACCTCTTGTCAAAGAGACTTCGAATGCCATCAATACAACTGCGTCAGATGGTCGTCACCAATACTCGGTGTCATCAACCGCCTCGACTTCTTCTTCTTCTTCTTCGTTCTTCTACTTCTTCTCTCCCTCGTCTAAATCCCGTTATAGTGTCGATAGTCTCGGACCATCTCAGTCAGCTACTCCCATCCTGACTGACGCTACTCGAGGAAATCCAGAAAAAGGAAAATTGAAAGAAAGGGAAAAAATGGAAAAAACACGCTCACACACACGAAGGAGAACTTATGTATACATACACGAAAGTAGTTCCGTCGTCCGTGTGTAGTTCCGTCGTCCGAGTGAAAAGATAAGCACCGAATTTGGAAGGAGGAGGAGCGAAAATGCAGTACCAAAATCCGCGCCTTAGTTGAAAAAACTCTTCTGTGGACGTCGGAATTGTGGTAGCGATGGTGAAAGGGAGAAGAAAGACAGAGGCAGCAACAACACCCTTCTCCTCCTCCGCAGCACGAACAGCAACAGCAACGGGAGAGACGCAGAAGAGAGACGCGAGAGAGGAGAGAGCGTAGTCCATAGCCAGGATAACGTTGTGGGAGCGCTGAGCTAGAAAGCGAACAAATGGAGATTAGAATGCTGCGCGTGGGTTGGTCAGTTTCAGATATACGGGCCCCATACAAGGGATGTGGGACCGACCCCCAATTTCCGATCAGGACCCATGACCGAACTATTTTTTTACCGATTCCTTTCTGAGTGTGAAAATGGATATTTGTTTTCAAGTCAAGGGAACCATTTTGTTTAATTTCTAAATATGTGCTTCTGAAAAGCGATTTTTTTTTTTTTTTCCCCCCAATTTGGCGAATTTTCGCACTGTGGTGACAATTGGGAATTTTTTTTTAGTGTAAATTCGAAAAAAAATTCTAAATTCTTCGAAACTACAAAATTGGGGGATAAACGAAACCCAAACAATTAAAACAACACTATGTGTGAACACTTAGTTGAACGTGTGAACAAGAGCAAAACTGGCGTAGGTAAACAATTATTGCCCTACCGAAAATGAATCAAACAAATAAGAGCATTTTATGCAATTTTGGGTGACTCTTTCTTTTTGAGAAGCACTTTTGGTTTGAAATGTAAAATTGGATTCTTTTTTCTTTTCTTTTCCAATTTTTGTGATAAAAAAAATTGGAGATTTTTAAATATATATATAAATAGAAAAAAAAACTAGTCAAATTTAGACTGGAAATACGAAACTTTTCTAATTTGTTTGGTAGAAAAAAAATCACTGACTCTGAACTTTTGGTTTGAAATGTAAAAAATTGGACCCAGAAACAAATCAAGTTGATTAGGGCTGATTTAGGGCTTTTTTGGATGGAAGGAGGTTCATTAAGCAATCATAGTGTTAGCTATATTAGGGCTAATTTGAATTGATTATGGTTGTAAAGAATGTTGTGAGGAATTAGGACATAACCAGGGGAGGAATTGAGTTTGTTTGACACATGTATTGAAGTTCAATAAGACACAATTTGGATTCTTGGGACATAATTAGGGACATACGAAATTAACCATGGTTTATGAGGATTGTATTGAAAAAACCCTTTAATCGTCCTCCCTAGTAGTACTCCTACCTATACTATCCCAGGTCATAACTGACGCCTGTGTGTTATACTGGGACACCTTCCTATAGTAACCCTGGTCAAACGGGACACCTTTCTATACTATCCCACGTCAAAAGGGACACCTTCCTTGTTCTGTCTTCCCCCCCCCCCTCTGATGTGTCATTCGTCTCTCAAGCTTATTTATATAAAAAATTTGAGCTTGAAAATGGAGAAATATCTTCTTCAAGCACATCATCACGTTTTGCTATCTGACCATGCAGTGAAAAGCTCAGTTTTGAAAGTGAAGTTGGCAGGGTTCTGGGAAGCACTGGGCCTCAACAACATGCCCTAACAACATGCCCTAAAAACAGTAAAAATATCTTGCTTGCTCATCACTGATCACTACCCTATCACCGATCACTTCCTTAGATCTTCATCATCTGTGCTTCATTTTGAGTGATTTAAAATGTTATGGGAGTGCTACCTCACGCTTTAGAAATCGTCTTTGAAGTGCAAATGAAAAAGGAGCAATGAAAAAATAGCAAGGAAAAAAAAAAAGCTTTCCCACTCACAAAATGCATTTTTTTCTTTTTTTTTCTTCTCTCTGGACCCCTTCTACTTTCAAAGATTCTAACTTTCTCATTTCTCATTCATTTTAAATGATTCAAAGTGCTATAGGAGTGTCATCTTCAGTTTTACAAATCATCTTGGAACTCTAATAGTAATAGAGCAGCATACAAGGAATTTTTTTGGTGATTGGGTTTAGGTTTTGTAGTGTTCAGTGGTTTGTTTTTTTAAGTTCTTGATTAAGTTCTTGACCCCCTTTACTTTGGGGGGCCATAACTTTCTCAATTCTAATATTTTTAACGATTTTTTAGTGCACTAGATGCACCAACAGGACAAGTTCAAATTTTGTTTCGACACCAAAAACAACGGAGCCCTCTTCTTGGATTTGGCCTACCTTAAGCACTTAAGTGGTCACTCATGGTTGTTCTCCTCCCTAAATGACCATTGTATGTGCAACTTTTATCATTCATTTCTAGTTCATCTTAAGTTTAAATGTTGAATTTTTTTTTCCACCTTCCATTCTACTATAAAAAGTTTTAGGATCATTGAACTATGATGGCTAAATTAAATCAAGTACTCAAAAAAATCAAAATTTGAAAGCTACATGTATTTCATAAAATTTCATTTTCAATGATGGGGATTTATCATTTCTCGCCCAAATTATGCATTTTTAGTACCAAAAATCTCACAAAATTCCAATTATTGGGAGGTTATATGGTTGCAACTCCTACCTATCACTTGGCACCGGTTTAATCAAACGTCAATTAAGGGTTAAAGATAAACATTTCATTTTGAAATGTTTCTCTATACAAATTGATCAAAGGAAATGGTTGTTTTATGCTCATTAAGCCCTTGGACAAGGGCTCAACCAAAATGTTAGTTAGCACCACCGCAATTCAATAAAGCCTAAGGTTGAAGGTGATATGAAATAAGGTTAGGTCAAGGATAGTACCAAAATAATGGTATCACATAAAGCAATGGTTAAGGTGGTGTTCGCATTTTGGTTACACCCTTGTTCAAAGGCATTACCAAGTGTAAATTAACTACTTCCTTTAATTGATTTTGGGATTTTGGTCACGTGAATTATGGATATTATGGGTTTTATGCACAATTGATGTAAATTTTACCTCCCTTGATTAATTTAGGTTTTGACGCGCTCCCAAGTCCTTGGTTAATCTTAAGCTGGGACTAAGTTACTCAAGTTGCAGAATTGGGAAGGATTCGGGGCACGCTCGCAACTCTTAGCACTAAAAGGGGTAAAGGGGCATGCTAAAGTTTCGAGATTGACTAAGAAGAGGGACAAGTTATTCACTCACTCGAACTTGCATCAAACCAACCAACAAGTTGGTTAGTTTGCCTTTTGGAGCACCCTTAGTGCTAGGACAAGCCACGGGCAACTTTGGACTCACTTGATTCACCACGGCCCGAACTTGAGAGAAGCCACCACTTTCCCCCATATAGTATTCTTTGCGTCTCACCGCCGCACTTGCATCCAAATGGCACTTTTTCCCGGGACTCCCAAAATGGAGTCCCAAAATTGTCCCGGTTTGGACTCCTGAGACTTTGGGCGTTCATAACTTCTCGTTCCAACCTCTGATTGGGACGAGGTCTGAAGCAAACTTGTAGCCCTCCCTGAGAGCTTTTCAACGATGTGTCGCACTCCACCTGCACACAGCGGGATCGGGTCGATTCTCGACTTTTAGTGGTCGAGAGTCAAACTGTCAGTTTGACTCTCGGCCCTTCTTTCAACCGTAACTTGTGTTGCAGATGTCCAAATGGCTCATGCAAGGCCATTTCGGACATTTACACTTCAAGACCTTTCCAACAGTATAAAGAACACCTCGATGCGAGGTGTTTTGACCCCTACAATCCTGTTCTGAGTTTTCGGGAGTCCCGAAGGACTCCCAAGTCCCATTTTCGAGAATGTGAGTGGCGACCTCACACTTCCTTCAAAGTGGGGTTGCGACAGGTTTTGTCTATTATGGGGTTTATGATATAACCAAGGTTGTATTAAGACCACCAAATTCTTACTATTACCCAATTTATAATCAATTGAATAAAATGACAACACTTTTATGATATATGCATATTTTTCAGCATAGATTAATGTGGCATGTGTCGTTGGCTCAACTGGAAACTTGTTGCCCAATTAATTTATCCTTTTAAAATCATTTTCCTATAATTAAGCTGAATTTTTAATAACAAAAATTATTCCAAAACTTAATATCTTTGCACTTTAGGTTTAAAAATTATGAAACCACCTCCATAAAACCCCATTCGCAAAAGGCTTACTAAAAATATGAAAAATGTTATTAAATTTTCTTAATATTTTGATTTTTCAATTTTTCAATTTTTAATAGAAAATTTGTTCAATATTCAATAATTCTTACATCATAAGTTTAAACTAGGTTGTCCAGTTTTTTTTTTTTGGAAAAAAATTAAGGTCAATTCCTTATTATTAAATGATTTTGGAAAAAAATTAAGATATGGTTTTGAATATTTTTTTAAAAATTCTAAAACCTTTGGATAAGGTTCTGATTTTTAAATATATATATATATTTCAAAACCTTCGGTTAAAAATAATGTTCATTTTTCAAATAGTGGAGGTTTTCGAATAATAAGGTTTTTTTTAACAAGGGGCTAGTTCGAGTAGTACTTAGGGTTTAGGGTTAGGGCTTTGCTTGTAAAAAAAAAACTATATTCATTGCAATTACAATTGAAAACACATTAAATACAAATATTGCATTTGTTTAAATTTAAAAATCATGAAGTCTATTGATGTGAAAGTTTCATTCTTGAATGATACATATTTTTATTCCTTGTTCACATGTGAAATTTTCCCTACCAATTTATACATATGTCTACTCCTTGTTCACACGTGCAACATTTTTTTTCAAATTTGGGCTTTTGGGCATATTTGACCTTGAAAAACTTGAAAAACAATTTAAAACTTATGTCCCAACCCAAATTGAATTCTAACTTATGTTGTTATGGCATGCAAGTCTTCAACTCCACCATAATAACATAGTTTCAACCAACTTGCAAACACTAAGAAAATAACAATTTCAAATCACCCACACAAATTTTGAAAGCAAAATGTAATAACAAACATTGGACATAGTTAAACTAAAAAGAAATAACTAGAACCTAAAATCTAGATTGTAATCACATTCAAACTTTGTTTGAAGTTTCTTCAAACAAATCATGTTGCTCCAACATTTTCTTGTGTTTTTCAATGAAGCTAGCTTCAAATGTTAAAAAATCAACCATGTATTTTGGCTTCAAAGGTCCATCACACTCATCATGTGCATCATTGGACCAATTCTTGATGATGAAAATGAGTTGGTTTAGATTTTTAATGCCAAGCCTAGACCATCTCAAATTAGTGATGACATTTGCAACTTTTAAATTCCATTTAATTTCAATTTATGATCTCACAATTCCAAGGACTTAATGAACCAAGAATAAAACATTTGGAAATTGCAAAGCATGACTTGCCCACCAAACTAGTGGGTTTTCAATTTTTATTGGTTGCATAAACAACTATTGAAATAATTATAGTTCATTTTTTAAAGTGGACATGATTGCATCATCATTTGATACAACTTGCCCAAAAAACAAATCATCATCATCAATTGTTAGTGGTTATGTTAATGCCCTCACAAGGTTCAAATGAAAGAAAAATTATAATAAAAGAAGACACAAGATATTAATGTCATATTTTACCACAATTTACAAGGCAATTATATCGCCTATAAAGTCTAGTAGAATCTTCATGTTCTTGAAATGAAGATCAAACATGATAACTAACATGGTATGGGCTTTAACATAATTATAAGCTAATGCAAATGCCCAAAAAAATGTTAGAATATTGATGGCTGGTCTCATCATGCTCAACTTGAATTCTTACAATTTTAAATCAAAATCCCAATGCATTAATAGATATTATAAAGCTTGAATCCTAAACACATTAACTTTCACATGAATGCATAAGTTGAAGGCAAGAAAAAATGCATCTAACAAGAACCAATAGCCTTGACTTTGGTTTAAAACACAAAGTTTCATAATAGGGAGAAATGTATCTTTAATGACTTTAACAACAACACAACTCTAGAATGTTGACACTTTAAAAGACAAATGTGTAACTTGTTACCATCCATAGCAAATGGAAATAACATTTTGGAACTCCAATGTTTCTTATAAAAAGAGACAATGGGAAGGATGAAGCTGTAAAAATGCAACCAAAAAAATCCCCAAAAAATGGTTTAAAAAAAAAATTACCTAAAGTATGACTAATGGTGGTGTAACGCCCTAATAAAAACTTGCCACATTTGGATGAAAAGGGAAATTATGATTACTAATTGTTAACAACCACCATCAAGGGTGTGTCGACAAGGTAAAGTAGACAAAATGTTTTTTGCCCAAAATCCAATTAAAAAATGGAATAATTTTTGGTATGGACACAAGAAAGTAGATTCAAAATATTTTGAAGTATAAATATAAAACCATAGGGCCCTACATTTAGTTTATGGGAAATTGGATACAAGGTTTCAACAACTTTGGTATCATAAAAGTAGATTGAAAGTATGTTTGAAACTAACTAGGTCAAAATGGTGTTCAAACCTACTTCATATTAAAAATGTGATATATTATGATTATACACATTTATAATTTGATAATACATAAGTATTTTTTAAGGCTCCATTAAGTTGAATTTTTTTTAAAAATCAATATTTCATTTACATGTAACCCATTTTGTAAGATCAGACATTTTGTGCAAGTAGAAATATTTTTAAAAATTCTACTTAATTATATTTTCAAGATGGGTTTTTTCAACATTTTAAATTCATAAACTGAAAGATTATCATCATGTTAATTATTGTACCAAAAAAATATACTTTCAATACATTAAAACTTTTTCATGGCTACATGTAAATTTTTTGACAAGGAGTAATGAGCCATTTACTTTACCTTGTTTGCACCCCAAGATTAGCACCATGTTGAAAACAAATGTGTGTGATGACAATGACAATCCACAACAATGGAATGAATGAAAAATAACAATGGTGATTTGTCAAAAATAATGATTGCCATGAAAAGAAGTTAGCGATAACCAAAAGAATAAAATGATAATAGTCACAAATGAAAAGTACTGGCAACAACAACTAGAACCACTTGAATGAAAGGTAGTGGCAATAGTAGCCACAAAGTGAAAGGCAACAACCATGAGCAACTAGTAGCCACAAGTAAGCGAAGACCATGAGTAAGCAATAACCAAAAGCAAGCAATGCCACAAGCAAGCAATGATAACCTTGAAGAGGCAACAATACCAATAATAATGATGACCTCAAACAAGCAACAACAATGACCTCAATTGAAGTTGTAACAATGGTCAGAAAAGGAATCGCACAAAACAAAGGTGAAATGGAACACAATAATGCAACATGAAATGAAAATGAAAAAAACCAAAAAAAAACTACAACAAAGTAAAAAACTTACTTATGGCAATGATTGTTGATTGTCGATGGTGGTGTTACACGCTATCAATAACCATAGTGGTGAAATACACTACGGTTACTAATTACTAACAACCACCACCACATTGGTAAGAACAAATATGATGATGATGATGACAACCACCAAAGGTGAAAAAACAAAGCACATTGACGATCCATTGGAAAAAATGACGATGATGATGATGTGTTGGGGAAAATAATGATGGTGATGGGTCAAAAAAAATGATGATGGAGACATGCTGGAGAAATCAATGATGACAGCGCATTACAATTGAAAACAAAACAAGAAGATATACAAAACACCGTAAGCCCTAATCCAAACGCCATAAGCCATAACCTTAACTAAAAAAACTTGAAACCTTGATGGAATAAAAATCATATCAAAGCAAGGTTTACAAACATTTATAAAATTGACGATTATTAAAATTCAAACTTTCATCCAAATCCTATAGTAAGGTTGGTCCAAAATCATGTTATATCAATGAATATTATAATCAAGATTCGAACTAAAATAAGGTATGCATACCCAAAACTGAAATTGATAAATATTATTCAAACTTTTGAATATCCACCCAACATTGGTCTAAACATTACAAAACCACCTTAAGGCACCTTTGCTTATCAAGAGCTTTCTAATGGTATTGTGAGTATAGTAAAGAGAATTGTCATTTGGGAGATCTCAACGTCACAAAAAACCTTCATTAATAAATAGATGTTTTAAATAATACATAGTGATGTGAAAACATCATCATAATAGGAAAAAACAAACAAGAAGATTAAGACATGTACAATTCTATGATTATCACAAGACATTTGAACAATTATGTAACTTAGATTATATTAAATTCCACAAATCAAAGGATAAGAAAAATGCATAATAAATTAAAATTTATAATAAACCTCCACTTTAGTATTTCCATATTTGTAAATTTTGTACTAATTTGGTTGGATAAATGCACGTTTGGAAGGTTTAGTGTCATTAAGTTTCACAACCTATCAAAATCCAAAACCCTATTTATTATGTTAGGGTTTTATAAAGGGTAAAACCTTAATAGTAGGGCCTTACATCATGTGAATTAAAGGCAGAGTCCAAGGTCTAAAGCACCTTCAAGGTAGGGTGTAAGGTTGTATTGTATGAAGCTTCACCTAGCAGAAGTCTAGGTTTAATGGGCCATGGTCTATAGGTATGCTCGAATGAGCCATACCAACCGTAAGCCCAAAACCCTAGCAGTTTGTTAGAGCCCATAAATCTTTTATAGTAGGGCTTTACATTAATGTGAATTGAAGATGGAGCCCAAGGTCCAGAGTGCCTTAAGGGCATGATGTAAAATGATGTTATAAAGAGTTTTACTGAGCATAAGTCCACAAAACCCTTAGTTTGTGGTGTAAAACCATGTTGTGAAGGGTTTTAGCCTAGTGTAAAGCACCTCTATATGGGGAAGCAACCTGTAATAAATTACTTTTCAAATGCATTGGAGATGTTGATTATTGAATTGTGTTAAATCTATGTTTTTTTATGGCAGAAAGTTGTCAAAGTTGGACAATTTGTACTCTTGTGATCATTACAACCTTTCATAAATATGCATTGAGGTTTAATTTAGTATTGTTGTGTACAAATTTTCATGGTAGCTTTGAAAGTCTACCAAAACTCCTCTTTAGTTTGAAACTAATATTTTTGCTCTCTAATCCTAGTTACTTAGGGCAAACAAGGTCAATATCAAGTAGCTTGTAATAGTAAAGTGTCATTAAATTCTTAGTCAATAAGAAAATGGAAGTTAAAGTGATCAAGAGTATGCTCTCCCATTTGCATCTAGGAATAATAATTACTTGTACATCCTATATATTCCTAGAAATCCTAGGAGCTCATTTTTTTTGTCAAGTCTTTACTATGACCTTTGAATCAATTAGGAATTATGAACATTGTGGGGACTATTGTTATGTAATAGCTTTTCCTAAACATTTGAGAAGAACCATGAAGTCCTTGTGTGTTGTGTGGGTTTATCACTTACGATGTAACTACATGGACATTATTTATTTGAATTAATTGAAATCTGTTAGACCCTATTGATCTATCAAGTCTCATTACAACAATGGCAAAATTCTTGTGATAATTTATTGTACAACGGGTTCATGAGGAACCCAGTAAATTGTAACATGGGATGATGTTGGTGGAATCAGGGCCTGGGCATATGCAGTAGGCATAAACAAAAGCTTATTCCACTTGCCATGTATGTTTGTTTGATGAAATTGTCAGAATTGTTGATTTCAATTGAATCCAAAATTCAGAGCAAATACAATAGTAGTGATGTCCACACCTAAATACCAACAAGACCCAAGGATTAAAAAATACAAAATTATGTTCCTTTCCACCATTACCTCCAACACCACGAAGCTCCAATTTGATTTGATAGTTTGGTAAAACATGGACAAGTGATGTTTACATGCCACAAAACTTGTGAGGAAAACTATCCAACTATCTTGAAATTTGAGTTGCATAATTTCATGTGTCCATAGCCAAGGATAGGAGTTGTGAGCCCATATAGGCCAGCAGCTATCCTTGTCCAACTCCATCACACCTTTTTTAGCCTCGAGAAAGAACATGCAAGTTCTTTTTATTTGATCTTTCATAAAAATGTTCCATTTTTCTATCATGTGCCCTGTAAAGATACCCGATCTGATAGTTTGAAGTGGACCAATTCATCTTGAGGTAGATATATTCTTTTATGTTGTACATTGTAGTCCACCCATTAGCATTATCAATATTAGGCATGTCACAATACTAATATGGTATTTGGTTATTCTCTTAACGAAAAATACTCCAATGTGAAAGCTAGGTTCATGCATTATATAATCTTTGCAAAAGGTTATGTCAACCTAATACCCAACACAATTTCAAAGTAGTAGTTCCCATAATCTCAAACTTGGCATCAATTTTAATTAGTTCAAGGAAATAACACCCCAAAAAACTTGCATTTACACAACTAAAGGTTATTATTCATTCAGATCAAAATTTTAAATAAAAAATGGGCAGAGTTCAAACTTCTATGTCAGCAAGAGACAAGACAAAAAAAAGCCACACTCTTCTCCAACATCACACAAAATATTGGTGAAGAAAACAATAGAAAAACAAACAGAACAACATTCAAACGTTTTATAACAATGACTATTTACATAATGCTTCAACAACACAATACAACCTCCATCCATAATCATGGGTAGAAAGATGCATTCCCTGGCAAAAGGATGTTTCTAATATTCATGCTCAAACTAGTGAGTAGTTAATGTATTAACAATTGTTTATCAATGTTGCATTTTCCAAGTTTATTTTTTGGCTAACACTAATGTATCCTATGAATCCCATGCAAGATAACATCTCTTTGTTTTTTACATCCAACTTGTGCATCCTTGTCTCCATGCATATAACACTACCTTGCTTTTTACGTCCAAGTTTTTTGCCAACCTAGATTTATTTCTACACTCCCACTCATGGAGTAGGTGACATTACACTACGACATGTAACACTAATATTGGAAAACACTCCCATTAATTTAATTGAATCAATAGTTATTTGAAAAACACTATGAAGACCAAGAAACTTACAAAACCTAGCAAAACAATCACATGGCGGTGCTTTAATGAAGATGTCTGCAGTTCCTGGTCATGACTATTGACGTAAAAAATATTGACCATTTGTTGTGATTGGTGATCACGAACGAGGTGATATTGAATGTTGATGTGTTTAATTCGATGATGAAACTTTGGATTGTGAATGAGTCAAATGTTACTTTGGTTATCATTGAAAAGTTTCATGGGACGATGTTGCTAGAATCCCAAGTTCATTAGCAAGTATCATGTCCATACAACCTTGCTTGTAGCAATGTTGGTTACCACATATTCAACTTCGGTTGTTGATGAAACAATGTCAATTTGTTTTCGATTGCCCCAAAGGATTAGAACTCCATTCATGGAGACAAATAAACCACTATGTGATTTTCTATCAAATAAATCAATAACCAAATCAACATTAAAGTATGCTTGAAGAATGTTTGCATTAAGTCCTCCATAATAACACAAACCTAAATGAACATTGCCTCATAAACTTGTATTTAAAAATATGGTGAACAATTCCATAATGCATGGTTGATGGTTTAACTTTGCAACACTACTTACAACATAAAAGATGTCAAGTTTGTTGCCATTCTATGCACATATGAAACATCCCACTGTTTGATAATAGGAAAAAGGTCCAACAGATGTTGCATCAACCAATGAACATTCAAGGTGAACATTTGGATCAATCGGAGTGTTGATAGGTGTAGCATGTCCATCCAAATCATTTTATAATTTGACTAACATACAATGCTTAGTTAATCCACAACTTTTGTTGTGTGTAATTCTAATGGATGTGAAGTCCAACATATACATTGGCATCTATGAATATTACCTCAAATTTTGACTTCATTCTATTGATCATGTCATCTTTCTATTTAGTATTTTTATCACTACAAATTAGTCCATCATTTACAAATATAGTACAAATGGGACTTGGCTGTACTTTGTTAGCATACACACAAGGAATAGCACTTGTGGGCTTAAGATTTTAAGACACCAAAAAATTGTTAAACCTTTTGTTCCACTTTATATTAACTTGTTTAAACCCATACAGACTTTTGTGAAACAAGCATACTTTGTTTTCACTTCCTGGAACAACTAACCTTTTAGGCTAACACATGTATATCTCTTCATTTAAATCAACATAAAGGAAGGAAATCTTAATGTCAAATTGAATGATATCAAAATCTTCAGCAACAACTATTGCTAAAACATTCCATATGGAATCATATTTGACGACCAAGGAGAAAGTGTCATTGTAATCAATACCAAATGTTTGAAAGAAACCTTTGGCTACAACTCTCATTTTGTACTTAAATATTTCCCTTTGTGCATTAATTTTGATCGGTAAACCTAATTACACTTGACAACTTTTTGACCCACTTGTAAATATGTCAGAATCTAAGTCTTGTTTTGTAACAAAGATTTATATTTTTCTTGCATTGCTTTCTCCCATTGTTTTTATTGTTGGCCAGTGATAGCTTCAACATAAGTGTTTGGCTCCTCAAGTAGGTCTTTAGTCTCAATGAGTCTTGCAAATGATGGTGCACCTTGAACATAATAATTCGTAAGCTTGTGGGGTGGACCTCTGATTCATTGGTTTCAAAAACCATCACCAAGATCTACATTGTGTTCAACTTATGTTTTTAGTTCAAGATGACCATCTTGAAGATTTCCAATGATTAGAGGATCAAATGATTCCTGCTTGGTACTCATATCCAATTGGACAAGTACTTGAATTGGTTCCAAGGTTGCATGAGGTTCTACATCCTGTATAGTGACATGAACAAACTCCACATTTTCAGGATTCTTGTTTGTATGTTTAGGTGTATCTTCTTTTTGAAAAACAACATCACAACATATGATGATTTTATTTTTCAATGGATGCAATAATTTGCAAGCCTTAAAAGTAAAGTTATATCCCACAAAGATAATCTTCACAAACTTAGGATCAAGCTTCTTCTTGAGTTTTTTTGGCACAAATGCATATGTCATGCACCCAAATGTTTTCAAATACCCCACTAAAGGCTTCCATCTTGTCCATAGTTCATAGGCATTGACACCTTCATGTGTTCTTGAACCAATTCAATTTAGCACATGAATAGATGTTTGAGTGATTTTTCCCCATAGATTCAAGTTTAACCTTCATGCATGCAACATGCTGCACATGCTTTTAGTGATTGTCATGTTCTCATTCTCAACCTTTCCATTACATTGAAGACAATATGGTGTACTAGTTTCATGACGAATTCCAAAATTCATTAAATACTATTTGAACTCCTAATTGATGTACTCACCCCCATAAATTATCACTTTGAAATTTCAACATGAAATTTCTTGTCATTCGTTTGCTTTCACCTTTCACCTTCTTGAAACACTCCAATACTTTTGTTTTGTTTTTTATGCAAAACACAAATTGGTATCCACTAAAATCATCAATGAAGAGAACATAGTACTTTGCTCCACCCAATGAGTTTACACTCATTGGACCACACATGTTTAAATGGAAAAACTCTCTAGCTTTTTTGGATCTTGAAGCTTTAACACTTGTTGGATATGGTTAGCGATGATTTTTGCCTAAAACACAACTTTCACACAATTTGATTTCCTCCTTGTCATTAAGAGGCATATCCATCACCGATCTACTTTTCACCATTTGTAGAATCATGCCAAAGTGAATGTGACCAAAGTGGTTATGCCATGTCTACAAACTATTGTCTATTCTTGAATTTCCAAACAAAGCAAAATTGCTTAGCTTAGGCCACTTTGTGTTGGGAACAAGCTTTGATGGCACCACTTTGATATGTAACTTATACAACTTGCAAGGTTTGAATCCTACCATGACCACTTTGCCTTCCCCTTTAGCATTAGTGAAAAAACATGTGTTTTTTCTATAAGTAATAACAAGCGTTTTGTCAATAGCTTGACCTACTGAAAATAATTTTTTTCAAGAAAGGCACGTAAAGAACTCCTTCCAGCACATGTTTATGCCAATTTCAACTCACCAAATGGTTAACATGTATGGTCCCAACACGATGAGCCCAAAACTTTTGATTATTAGCAAGATCTACTCCCCATGTGTTTGGCTCAATCATTTCCAAACTTGAGAACCAATCTCTTGGGTTAATCATATGTTCCGAAACATTTGCATCAATTATCCAGTCATGTATGATGCCTTGATGTGTAGGTCCATGGCTTGTAGTAATTGCATAATCAGCACTTGTGACAAAGCTAGACCTCTTAATGAGGTTAACAAAGCTTTCCTCCTTATCCTCTTTCTTCTTCTCACATGTTTTTGCCCAATGCCCCTTTTCATGGTAGTAGTTATATTTTGTTTTCTTTTTCAACTCTACAATTCTTTCATTATTATTTTTTTCTTTTCAAAGTTGCAATTACTCCTTCCATTTTGAGAGCTAAAAGTGTAGAATGCCTTTTTTGACGCATTTTGTTTGTAGATCTTGTTCATTGTCTTAGCTTTAAGCAAACGAACCATTAGGTTCTTAAGAAGTTGTCACTTTTTTGATATGCATCCCATGTTGCTACAACACTTCTATATTCAATTGATAAGGCACATAGGATCTTAGTGATGATTGCATTCTCTCTTGTGACCTCTCCCATGTCATTTAGTTAAACAACTACTGCCTCTATAGAGAAATAAAACCGGACATATCTTGACTAGGTTTCATGGCAAGATTAAGAAATATTGTTGGAGTATGTGCTTGTTTTCCCTTATGTTTTGTTCATGCATCATAGATAACCTTTGCCACATTGTTGTAGAAGTTTTGTAGTTCAAAAGATTTGCCATAGACTTTTCATCAATTGCACTAATGATCAACGTCATGGCTTGATTATCAAGCTTCTTCCAAATTTTTTGATCATCAATATCTTCAATCATCTTTGTGCCTTCGATAATGTTTAGTAGTTCTTTTGATGGAAAGATGATCGTCATTTGGAACTTCCATATTTGGAAATTGCTTCGAGTAAACTTTTTGATGCTTCTATTAACCTCATTTTGATTTATGCAAACAACTATTTCATCAACAACAAAACTATTGATGCTTCTGTTCACTTCATTTGGATCTATGAGAGCAACTACATCATCTTCATTTTCCATCTCTAGTTTTTTTTTGAACTAAAAGTACCAGGATTCACGTGATCTTTCAACAAAAATACCAAACAAAGAAGCAACAAAAATCATGCAAAACCAATTTCTTTTTCTATCTATTAATGGAAGAATATAGATAGTTGTGGGCCCATAACTTGAAGAAAATAGTAGAAAAAAAACCACAAAGCAACACTCAAATGTTTTACAACAATGATTATTTACATAATGCTTCAGCAACACAATACAACCTACATGCATAATCACGAGTAGAAGGATGCATTCCCTAGCAAAGAAATGCTTCTAAATACTCATGTTCAAACTAATGAGTCACTAATGTACTAACAATTGCTTATCAATGTTGCATTTTTCAATATAGTTTTTTGTTTGGCACTAATATGTCCTATGAATCCCATGCAAGATAACATCTCCTTGTTTTCTATGTCCAACTTGTGCATCCTTATCTCCATGCATATAACAATACCTTGTTTTATACATCCAAGTTTCTTGCCAACCTACATTTATTTCTACAATTGGTAAGTTGATTAACAATGCCAAGGGTGAAGACCTACATTGTATATACTCTTAATGGTTGCCTTGACAAGCACACTCATCAAGCCTTCTGTGCTAGCCACATCATAGTAGTAGAGATAAAGCTCATCAAAATTGGCATAACAAGATTTCACCATGTCCATACACATCTCAGTTATCATGTCTCTGAAGGGCTGCACTCACAACCATTCTCGTTGAGTCTTCCAATCAAGATGTCAATTTTTTATTACTGTTCTCAAAAGCAAGCAATCACCTTTGGGCCTAAATACAATTGGGAAGAAGCTTGGATACCAACAACATAAGGGCCTCAAAAAACAGAATGGTGCAGTTGTCGCATGTCACACATTGTCCTTTTCTAGGTAGAAGTGCCCAGCATGAGAAGTATGATTGCTTGCATGAAATTGCTTGTGCAAGCCTGACATAGCTGAGGAGTTATCTAAATGTCAACAAGGTATTTGGCAATTGTGTCAGCCAATGCAACATTAAACATATCATAAGGCTAGCCATGGAAAAGATTTTCCAATCTTTCCTCCCATCTATCCAAGGCAGTTCGGGTCATTTGTGAGGCATTTGGCCCATCCACGAGCTTATTTGTTCTCCTGCAGCATACTGCAAACACAGGCCATGCACATTAATTCCTTGCACAAGTTCAGCCACAATACAAATTAGTCTTGACAGCACATTCTTTCCCAACCTTGCATATGTCAACAATGGGCCAATGGCAGTAATGGTGAACTGCCTGTGGAACTCTATACTCCAAATATTGACGACCACAATATAGATTAGTTTTAACAGCATACTCCTTCGCATCCTTGCATCTGTGAACAATGTGATGGCAATGCTGGTGAGTTGCACATGGAATTCTACATTCCAGATATTGACAGCTAGGAACCTAAAACTGTGATGCAGTTACAGTAATTGTGCCACTGAGCACAACATGATTGACGTGTTGGGGAGCAACAATATGCAAATTATTCCAAACTTTTGGGGGGATGGGGAGGCAGCACAAAAGGAAAGAACATACCATATATAACCCAAATAACACATTGTCTTTCATGAGTCATTAGTTTAGCACCTGGTGGAATCAACCACATATGTCATGTTAATCAACTGGAACTGTGCTTTTGCAAAGGAACTTAAACATGTTCCAAACACAAACTATTTGAAAATCAAAGTGTTTTCAAGAGAAATTTCAAGTAAGAAGCCAAATTTGATCAATCCCAAAACAAAATCATGTTTTCTGTGTTGCTTGTGTTTAATTCCCTACATTCTTGTCCATAGAATTATGTTCTCATCCATGCAGAAATTCACAAATGCAAATTCTCAACTACATACCAGATTTATATCAACTATGCGAAAAATCAGCACGGCTCAAGTTCCTACCATTTAGCTCAACAAACAAATCTTCGGAAGGAAAGTAAACTATTTAGGGTTTACCCTAAATCCTAAACTACACACAATGGTATTCACACTTCATGAATGAAGTGTGAACATGGAAGGAGGGAAGTTTAGTGGATGGTGAAACCCACCAATGAAGGATGGATGCTAAGTGGTTAGGAAACTGTTTTTTGTTGGGTTCTAGCTCCCTAGCTAACCATGATGGTTAGCTTGGTTGCTGTTTTTACTACCTACCCACTAACAACCCACAAGCAGGTTGTTAGAAACCCCTTCTAACAACCTGTTTGTGGGTTCTTAGTGGGTAGGTAGTAAAAACAGCCCTTACCTATGTATTAACCATCTACTTACCTAGTAGTTGCCTATTTTCTTACCTATCTACCTATATATGAGACCTATTTTTTATAGAATTAGTTACCAAGGTGAAACCAAATATTAACTTAGTTGAGGTTCATCCACAACTGAGAAAAAACGGACATCCAGTGGATGGTGTGGTGGTGGGTGCTGGTTCACCATGCCCCAGGAGAAGGGTCTGCTTTCAAACCCTTCAAGAATTTTTGGTACCTTCTACTTGGCCTCCCCAAAAAAAAAAGCAACCCATGGAGACAGTATCATACATTGTACTAAAAGCACACATATACTACCCTAGGTTAATGTCAGATTCAACACAAATTAATTAAATTTTGCAATGTTGAAAAAATTGAGAAAATTCTCTTGATATGTCTGAAGATTCAGAAAATATATACCATCATTTTGCCTAATAATGAGAGAATTTTGAGATTTGAATACATATTATGTATGTACAGATCTGAAAATACAACGTAACCTTTAAAAGGTTACTTGACCAATACAAATTGTAAATAAATAAATAAATAAATTATATATATATATATATATATATATATATATATATATATATATATATATATTTGAAAGTTTGGTAGGAGTTGTAATAAATTTGCTAATGAATAGGGCATTAATTAGCATTGTGTGATATATGATTATTTTATATTTACTCCACATATTTATAGTGAGTCGTATAAAATTCACAACATTTTACTAACTTTATTTTGAGATGGAGATTCTACAAGGAAGGAGATTTGATCAATGGTTCATAATTGCCAGGCTTTGAATTGCTCTTTGATATGCATAGAAAGGGCACATTAAGGTCTGGGGTGGTGGATTATGTCATTTCCTTGACCATATTACATGATGTAATCTTCCAGTGATCATCCTACGCTCATTATAGTGACCAAAATATATTGACCCAAATTGTTGAATCTACCACCCCCCCAGACATTAATGTCATGGAATGATCTTGCCCTTGTCCATTATGTTGGGTGCATCGTGAAGCTCGTCGTAATGGGCTTGCCCAGCATCTTACGTAACATAATGGCCAGGGGCTTGACCATTCCATAGAACATTTAAGTTAGAGGTAGAGCTTCTTTTTTTCTGGCAAAATTTCTCCAAATGGCAAAATAGTCTCAAACTTCCATTACAGGATCCAGAAATTTCTCGTCCAGATGCATTCACTTCTATGAAACATGTCCATCCATCATATGCACACGTAGTACTCCAAGTGTCATTCAAATGGGGTCAAGGATTGAGCCAAAATTTTATGCCCAAATCTTACATCAATGCATATGGTCTGCCCTGTGGTTACAGCCGAATTAAAAAGACTGCCCCAATCATCTTGGTTCTGGGACCCACACAATCAGGCTATTTATTATTATTATTATTAAAATTGGCAAAACTTCGCCAAAAATTGAAATTGTAAATTATAAATTTGAAAATGAAGTGATTTTGAAAGTTTCCAATGCAAGAAGTGAGAGGAAAAAATTAGAAAAAATCATCAGATTTTTTATATTTGATTTTTCGTGTGAAACTAAAAATATAGACTAATGAATTCACTTGTCCTAACTAACTAACCAACCAACCAATCAACCAGCAGTTGATTCTTTGAGTCTGAAAATATTTTAAAAACTAGAACCGGTGGTTCTTTAAAAATTCAAACAACTGCACAGCACTGATAGTTTCTTTTGAATCATAAAACCGCAGGTTCTTTATGGTGTTTGAAATACCCAGGATCGGCTTCTGTTCCTTGACTCTGCGTTTTTCAAAGAATCAGAATCGGCTTCTGTTCCTTGACTCTGCGTTTTTCAAAGAATCAGAATCGGCTGTGTGGATTCTTTGATTGTGAATTTTTATAAAAAAATACCGAGGCCGATTATTCTTGAGAAATTACTGATAGTTTAGCTTGAATCATAAAACCAAAGGCTCTTTCATGAAAACCGCAGGTTCTTTAAGGCATTTGAAATAACCAGCACTCCCTGTTCTTTTGATTCTGAGTTATTCAAAGAACCGAAATCGATCAACGGTTCCAAATTTCAAATAACCACACAACTTTTTATGTAAGTCGTTTGAAAATAACCAGAACCAGCGGTTCTTTGATTCGGGGTTTTTCAAAGAAACGGAACTACCACCAGTCAATTCTTTGATTTCATGATGCCTTTAGAAAAAGGAACCGGCGGTTCTTTTAAATCCAAAGAACCAGACACATTACTGATAGTTGCCTTAGTTACCAATAAGTTAACTAAGGTAACTTTCAGTGTTTGTTTTCGGTCAGGGGTAGTGGGCCAAGGTCATCTGGGCAGCAGCGACCGGGGGCACCGGCGCGGGTACCTAATACGTACCCGGCCGCCCATCATCTCCTCTCCCACAGACCCGGTCAGAGAACGGTGTCCTGAGCGCTGTGTGCTTGCCTGCTGCGACCTGCCGCTGTGGTGTCGTCTCTAGCTCGCTGCTCGTCTTCACTTGTCGCGCGCGCGCGCGGGGGCGACGTCCGTTGCAGCAGCAGCTCCGTAGGTTTGTTTTGTCGCCCCCGTAGTTCCGTTTTCCGGAGAGTCGGTGGATGTTGCACTTGCAAACGAGGGAGAAGATGCGGAGCTTCTAAAGGAAGCAAAATTTGAGGAGAGAAAAGGAAGAGTGGAGACAGAACGTGAAAGCGAATCAACCACGGAACGCGGAAGGAGGACAGGGAGCCAGAAGAATAAGAACAAGAACAAGAAAGAAGAAGGATAATGGACAGTGGAACGCTAGATGATATCATCGCCAGGTTGTTGGACGTGAGGAGTGCGAAACCCGGGAAGCAGGTGCAGTTGTCAGAGGCGGAGATACGGCAGCTATGTCTGACATCCAAGGATTTATTCTTGGCGCAGCCTAATCTTCTGGAGCTTGAGGCCCCTATCAAGATCTGTGGTATATATTCACCTATGATGTTTCTCACTTCTTTTGTCGTGTTCGTGTATTTTTTTTCCCTTCTTCTTTGTTGTTCCCAGTCTAATCTCATCTCACAACTCCGCGCGTGTTTTTCCCTTGCGCTGAGAAACACGGGATTGCCGGCCATTCGAGGTAGCGCGTGAAACGGAAATGCCTTTGAAACAAAACGGCTTTGGTGTTGTTGATGTTGTTTTTTTGCCCCCCTTTCGGCGTTTCTTTGGGGAAGGACTCAAGTATGATGTATAGGCATGTTGAGAGGCTTGATAGTACTATAATTCACCATAGAAAGAAAAGTAAAAGTTGGAGAGTAGGTGTCATTTTGCAGAACTAGTCGTATTGTCACGCACAGCAGCAAGGACGACGGGTTTCGCCTAGAAAACCTCGCTTCTGCAATGCAGTAAAAAACGGTATGTATGACTTTGTGAGCTGCGATGCAGTAATAGCGAGATGCATGAGGGTAATAGAGAACTCTGAGACTGCACACCTGCACCACCGAGCGAAGAGGACTAGCACATACAAGTTTCCTTCTAAACTTGAGGGAGATTCCTACATGTTATGTGCATACCTACATGTTTCCCCTTGCAGCTGCAGTGCCAGAACTCTAGTCTCATGGGCCTTCTCCAACCATTGGTTTCTCTGTCTTTTTAGATTAGGTGTCTGATTTCTCTTAAGCATTATATCCTTTGTTTTACTACTCTCTCGGTGTGTAGTCACTATGTCACATGGCTCACATTGTTCTCTTACCCCTATAGCTTAGTGGTGAATTTGGACTGACATTCTGCACTTATTTTGGTTTCATGCGGAGGTCAACTTTTTGACACTGTGGCTTTTTTTGCTGCAGTTCGTGAGACATCTAATTACTGAAAGCATTCAGACTTTTGTTGTTATATTGATTAATTAACAATGATGCTGGTGCACAATCTGGATAGTTGAGATTGCATTTATTAGTGTGGAATGTCATTTGGATTTCCTTATTTGTGTTGAATGCAATGGAAAAGGGCTTGAAAAAAAGTGGGTGCGAGGTTGCAGGTGACATTCATGGACAGTATTCAGACCTGTTAAGGCTATTTGAGTATGGTGGCATCCCACCCAAAGTGAATTACTTGTTCTTGGGTGACTACGTTGATCGTGGGAAACAGAGCCTAGAGACCATATGCCTTTTACTTGCCTATAAAATTAAGTACCCAGAAAACTTCTTCTTGCTAAGGGGCAACCATGAATGTGCATCAATCAATCGGATATATGGGTTCTACGATGAGTGTAAACGTCGATTCAATATCCGGTTATGGAAGACATTCACAGATTGCTTTAACTGCTTGCCCGTTGCTGCCCTCATTGATGAGAAGATTCTGTGCATGCATGGAGGACTTTCTCCTGAACTCAGGAGTCTGGAGCAGATCAAAAAGATTTCACGGCCTACTGATGTACCAGATGCAGGTCTGTTGTGTGATCTGCTCTGGGCAGATCCTGATAAAGATGTCCAAGGTTGGGGTGACAATGACAGAGGTGTCTCCCACACTTTTGGCCCTCACATTGTCTCTGAGTTTCTACACAAGCATGATTTAGATCTCATCTGCCGAGCTCATCAGGTACAGTTCCTGACAGATATTGTCTGCAGGCTGGCAATCCAATCTTGCTTTTGGTGCTGTTGTTATGAAGGACTTTTTGCAGATTTTGAAATTACTGTGATGCAGGTTGTGGAGGATGGATATGAGTTTTTTGCAAAGCGACAGCTTGTCACCATATTCTCAGCCCCTAACTACTGTGGTGAATTTGACAATGCTGGAGCTATGATGAGTGTGGACGAAACCCTCATGTGCTCTTTTCAAATTCTAAAACCTCTAGAGAAGCAAAAATTTGCCACATATGCCAATGCAGCAGGACCTGGCACTCCTCAACCTACTGTTAAGGTTGGCTTTTCCCTTGCAGGACTGTTTGGATAGACATGCAACTGCCTTCCCTATATACTGTAGCAAGCAGAGGTACTTGGCATTAGTGATGCTTCTTTAGCAGCAATAATGGTAACAACTGTTGCTGGAAGTATGTTCACTGTTGCATACCATACACCAGCACAGTGACCTATTTGTTAGGTGTATATATCTCTCATTACAGAATGCTAGAGTTCAGCTTGGGATGTTGAAATTGAGTTTGTTTCTGCAACAACTGTGGTATATTGCACAACAATTTTTTCATGGCAGCCAAAAGTTGAGGTTGCATTTCACACCCACTGGAAATTTTGTGAGTTTGTGTTCCATTAACAGGTTTGGGTTTATTAGTCAGTTTGGTGATGGTTTTGGTTACTATAAAGCTGATCATTGGTTTATAGTGAAAACAAGGGAGACTATTCAGGCATTCACAACCTTCTGTGTCATGTCTTTCATTTTGCTAGGTTCTCAGCCTCTTCATTTTTTGTCAGAAAATTGTTGTACAGTTCCTGTCCAGTGTTTTTTTAGATACCAGTTTAATCAGCTGATTCTGAAGTTTGCATAACCTTTCTGTCAAGTTGTGCTGAGTCTTTGAGTTGGATAAACAGACGAACTGGATATCACACACTGAATTTTGGAAAGGGCAAGAAATACTTGTATGGATTTTGTGGGGGTTCTTTACATCTGTGCTCAATGATCGACACTGGAGGGGGTCTGCTGGGATATAGTCTAAAAGGGACCTTGCAGTGAAGCCTGGAGAATCATGAGTGCATCATTGACACAAAGCTGGATGCTGTCTGAAGCTTTTGTTGTTTAGAATACTCCCTTGTGGGCCAACTCTTAGCATATAAGTTTTCTCTTCCCAAGCATTGTTTCTTTTCTCTGCATTTGATTATCCATGCACCAATATGCCAATTCTGGCTAGTCTACAGAATTGGCAGCTAGGTTTGATTCTGCCATTTCCTACCTACCTACTCTAGTCTATGACCTATGTATGGACCTTTGTGCTTGGGAACACACTGACTACTAGAGTGCCCTAGTGACTCACTAGGAGGCAGAGCCCACATTCTCTAGTATGTTTAGGTGGGATATCCATTCCAGGGATCAAGGCCTCATGAGCTTGGTAATATTTGCCGAGCATTTTGGGGGAAGTGGATTGAGATTAGATGCTTATCAAGCTTGTGTAACTGGCTGATGTTGGGTTATAATGTTTGCCATGATGTCATAGTTTAAAAAATTACCATGGCCAAAGTGCAAGTCTCAAGTTACCTTATTCAGCATTTCACCTGAAGATGCTGTCTGACTGCTTGCTATAGTTGTCAGGCCTCAATTTCTTGTCCATAGTTACAGCTGGAGAATGCCCCATTGACAATTGGGATACTTGATTGACTCACAGTAAAGGTGGCCATGTGTTTTCTATTGAACATGAAGCTTGATCACAGCAGTTGACAGCAATGACGAACAGAGCAGCAGTGTTGGGGACAGTACCTGTGAAGATCTGCTCAGGAGATAGGTAATAAGTCCAGTCCATGAGATATACGAATCACTCAGTTTTTCCATAGACTTGCTGTACTTTGAAGTTTGCATTCATCCAGTGATGGTTTTTCCCTTGTTAGAAAGACACTTGTGAACTTACATTTCCATCTGATCTTTTGACTTCACGGCATTGTTTTCCTGTTGTAATGGCATCTGGTTCTCAGACTCAGGTTCTGTTGGCCAAAAATGTCAGAGTATAGACATGACACTCACTGACATGACACCCAGTTGCTCAATCCTGGTTTATACCAGCATTGGGACCAGTATACAGGCCTATGCCTGGTATCAACTCAGGTACCAACACCGATCCCTACCAGACTGGTATGACCTGAGGCAATACCAGCCGTATACCAATACCAACCTGGTAGGGACCTGAGGTAGCAGCAGTATATATTTCCCATATACCAATTTCCATCCCAGGTTTATATTTGCCTCATACCAGGCAACAATCAACCATGGACCCAATACCAGGACAAGGCTAGTAAGATCCAAAGTCCTATATTAGTTCTTAAGTCCTTAGCTGGGAGTTTTTCTTTCACTTTTAAAAGGAAAAGTTTTTGCCTGGTCATGGTTTCCTTAACTGTGTATGGGAAATTTTTGAATTTATATGGTTACTTATATGTTGGTCTTCCTGTGATTCCTTCAGTGGTTCACACATCCTATCAGGATAGCTGCAAACCTCGGTAACACAGAGTCTTATAGACCTGAGTGTAGCTAACTTTGGGAAACTCTAATAAACCACCAGAAATAGAAATGATTTGTTCCATAATAGAGGAAGAGAATGCTCCTGACAAGGGAAGCCCAAGAGGAAAAAAGACAATAGAAGTTTTCTCTCTTTTTCTGCTTTTGAAAATAGAGTTCTAACACTAACACTTGTGCATGGGTGAAAATAGAGTTCTAACACTAACACTTGGTGCATGGGTGGTGAATTGTGCATCCTTGTCAACTCTTATTGTGTTTGAAGCAGTTCTGATTTGTGTGATGGGCAGTGACTTTGCAGTGCCATTGATTTTTTGTTGTTGAGAGTGGAATTCAAGAGTAGAACTCTTGGTATTATTATTTTTTGCACACATTAATTAGGAGGGAGGAAAGAAATGAAAACTTAGGCTATGGCAAAATGTACCACAAAGGAGGAGTCATGAGTCCATGGATGTCAAAGGGGGAAAATAATTGAATATCAATTCATTCTACAACCCTATGCTGGTTCACTTTATATACCTGGTATTCTCTCCAGTCCCATACCAGATTAGTATGGGTATAAGGCTGGTATTGCCTCAGGTCATACCTGACTGGTATGTTCTTGAATACCAATTATACTCATACCCAGGTTGCACCCTTCACATACAAAAACTCATTTCTGAACAACTTTTGTGTGCTCAACAATCAATATTCTTTTCTGGCAAAAATTTCCTTTAAAAAATGAAATAATAGCCCACAACCCATGGTTCTTTCCTGGTTCTTCTTTGAGTTTTTGAAATAACCAGAGATTCCTGACTCTGGTTTGTTCCCACAAATTTCAGAACCGGCGGTTCTTTTGGGGTTAGAAGCTCTAAAAGCTGGAACTGGGAGTTATATTCAAATACCCGCAGAACACTGGTTACTATGTAGTTGGGTAAGTAGGAAAGGGCACTTGGAAGTTACTAGGCAGGTAGATGTATGTGGATATGGTTAGTTCATAGACTAGCCACCGTGGTCATGTTTGGCACAGGTTGACACTTGTTATTAGGCTTTTAAAAAAGCACTTTGCTGATGTGTCAACTTGTTGTGAGGCTTTTTGCAAGCGGTTTGCTATGCTTTTAAAAAGCACTTTGCTGATGTGTCAACTTGTTATGAGGATTTTTGCAAATGGTTTGTTTGGCTTTAAAAGCACTTTGCTGATGTGTCAACTTGTTATGAGGATTTTTGCAAGTGGTTTGCTGATGTCTCAATTTGTTATTAGTTTTCTTTAAGTGGTTTGCTGATCTGTCAATTTCTAATAGTTTTTGAAAAAGTTGTTTGCTGATATGGCGACTTGTTATTGGTTTATATTGAGCACTTTTTCCATTCAATCTTTTTTTAGGGGAAAAACTCAGAAAATGCAAAGAGTGACCACACACACTCTCCCCTTCCCACCCCAAAAGTAAAAAAATCAAAGAATCCCACCACAAGCAAACCAAAAATTTGAACTTGGGTGCAGTCACAAAACTGATTTTGTTCCACAATTGTTTTGCAAGGAGTGCAAAAGATAGAATTTCATCTCTTGAAGGATTGAAGATCTCACAGATTGTGGTCCAATTGATGTTCAATTTGTTTTGAAGCTTGAATAAACATTTGAGCTTGTAAGGTTTGATGCAAGAAAGTATCAATTATGGATAGTTTGTTACCTGAAAAAAAGCTTGTGGTAAGAATGCTCATGTGCTCATGGTATCCAATCTTGTGTTTGGACATGGCCGGTCATTTCCTCAACTTTCAAAACAATTTATTGATGCGGGAATCATAGTCACCTACTTAAGCACTAACAAACATATCACCCAATTGCTCAAGTTTACAGAAGTTGAGGATGTGAGATCTTGAAGTGTGAGGTTTGCCAAGCTTCAAGATGAAACAAAACATTTGAATGACCATAAAATTTTCATGATTTCTAAAAAAAGTGGAAAGAAATTGGCCCGTTTATTGGAGGAAGTGATTGCCATTGATGTTGAATCAGAGGAAAAAAAAAACATTCACATACTATGATTAATAATGCAATTGTTTGAACTCTACCTCCTTCCTATATTTTACACGACATGTTTACAACTTGGAACAAGTAGCTAACAAGTTGCACATTGCCAAACACATGTTGTATGTGTCCCTAACAATGATTATTGCCTTCAATATCATGGTTGAATACAATTTCTTGAATCCCCCTTTCATTATCTTTGTTAATTTTTTGAAGTTAAAAAAGCTTTAACAATTATGTGTTACTTTAAAGTATTACAAAGTTGGTGTAGAAATATTAATGATAGTTTTGTGCAAGTGAACAAACTCAAATTGCCAATGTTGCAAATGAATGAATTGAAGTTAATGTGAACAATTTCGAATAATGATGGTAGTTATCATGACTCCATCACCAACATATTGTTCTTCTTTCACTTCAAAATAGACACATTTTAATGACTAACTTACTTGGAATTGCATATTAAAATTCAGGTGTTTATCATTTTGGCAACCCCATTTGCAATGACATAATGAAGGTTAAAATTGACTTTGTAAATTGTTCACTCATGTTGACAAACGCATTTCATGCATTGTAATTGGAGGTTCATAATACCCTTTCATAAAACATTCATTGGCACACAAAGTGTGAAGGTCAACATCCTTCTTCTTGATTATATTATTGTCTTTTAACATTTTGATCCAAGGTGTTTATAATTTAATTTGATTCTAAATTTATGTTTTGAGGATTCAAATGCTTCATTCTTTATTTTATATTTCTATTTGGATCAAGATTCAAAGTGTTTCATAATCTAATTTTAGATTATTGTTTTTAGGGTGCTTCATTTTATTTTAGATTTTTGTCTTTGAGGATCCAAGGTGTTTTATAATTCAATTTCAAATTTTTATTTTGAAGATTCAAAGTGTTTTGTAATTTAATTCTAAATTCATGCCTTAAAGATTTAAGGTGTCCTATACTTTGATTCTAAGTTTTTAAACCATATTTTCATCTTAGGATTCAAGATGTTTAAGGTTTATTTCTACATTTTTATCTTCAGTATTTAAATTATTTTTTCTATGTTACTGTTCTTTTGGCCTTTCATACTACTCTCATGTTTGAACTTTACAAACAAAAGTTATGTTGGAAATAGGTCCATTACTTCTAAAGGCACATGCGGGTGATGAAGGTTGGGCATGCCTTTTCTTTCAACTTGCAACTCTTTTGGCTCCCAACTACCTATTGTTATATCCCACTTCCTACTACCTACTATTCCCGCAACCTTAAAGAACAACAATTTTTTTGTTTAGTATGATGAGGTTGTTCCTCTTATGCAATTCATTATGAATTTCCTACAATTTCATAAAACACAAGGTTAAATTTCCAAGTGAATATGCCATGTGAAGGGCACCTTAATTTCTGAATATTCTTCCTAGAAAAAGAAGAAAGATCTTACACACATCCCTTCAAGGTGGGATGACAAATGTGCCCATTTATAAGTGTATGTCCCTTCCACTTTTAAAGAGTATGGAAAAAATCGTCCCACACTTCATGATTTGGATATGTTTAGGTTCATATAACATTTGCCTTGTGCTTTACATTTGGTAAATCCCCCCCCCCACCCCCCAAAACACCCTCCATGCTTTGCCTTACATGTAAAATCTTGGTTGTGTTTTGACAAGTTGTTAATTATTAGGGCAATTGTGGGACAAAATTTTGTTTAGTTTTGAGCATTGATATTGGGGGGGGGGGGGGGGGGCAGGGGGGGGGGGGATTAACCCGTGGGTGGGTAAAGAAGAGAGAAAAACACCTTAAACAAATTTTTTATTT
>Ga0116227_10001041_pt1 | contig 59630 bp, 42 predicted proteins | sample S1TSphgellanicum_FD_89693 | JGI IMG/M metagenome (GOLD analysis project Ga0116227, IMG submission 89693) | Host-associated microbial communities from peat moss isolated from Minnesota, USA - S1T2_Fb - Sphagnum magellanicum MG | ecosystem: Host-associated > Plants > Peat moss > Unclassified... | reverse complement strand
TCTTTTGCCCATAACTTGGGCTGCAGATGTCCGAATTGCCAATGCGAGGGCATTTTCGATATCTACGTTTCAAGACCTTTCCAATGACATCAAGAACACCCCAATGTGAGGTGTTTTGCCCCTTGCTGTTGAGCTCTGAACATTCGGGAGTCTCGGAAGACTCCCAACCTCCAACTTTTCCAAGTGTTGGGCTTCACCCCCACACTTGGCCAAAGTGGGGTTGCGACAACATTGGCATTTCGTTTGCCACACTGGAATGTGCGTGAAAATCTAACGTGGAGGTTAGTTGCAAAGAAGTTGCATATAGTTGCATGTGAATTGCATCACATATATAATATTATATATAACATAGGGTGTCCGTTATAATTATTGCAACTTGTTTGTTAACATTCAAGGCCGTATAAATACCATGAGTTACAAAAGTTTGTTGCAATTGGAAAACTTAGTTACAAGCCCATTTGTAAAGCCCATTTGTAAAACCCTATATTTTCTCATAGTGGATTGTCCATAATAATACATCTTCATATATAATTCACATCAACATTACAAATTGTGTGGATCGTAAAATAAAGAAAAAACATGTTTGTGGAAGTTAAAAAAGAATAAAAAATAATATGGTGGATTGACATGGAAGAAGCAAACATTTATAAATCCTAGAAATGTTATCAATATTTACAATTGGGTTGACATCAATTAAGAATGGAATAACGAGAAGATTTAAAAAAAACCGAGTTAAAACTTTTGCTTTGGTCCAACTAGGTTGAAATTTCATAACAATGGAAAATAGGTTGGAAGCACACAATTTTGATGATGGATCAAAACATACTTGCAAAAGATATCAAATGCAATGTAAATGTGTTTTGAAAGTCACAATAAACAAAATAAATTCAAAATCATCGAAAAAAAATTAATTGGTTATTGAACTACAATTGACAAATTGAGAAGAAATAAATTCCTCAAAGGTGGTGACATGAACATTAGCAAAAGGATGTAATTTTTGTTCATAATCAGTTAACATTAAGAAAAAAAACTTTAAAAACCTAATAATTAGAGGAACAATTGCTACTTCTATAAATATGAAGTCACATAGAAATATGAAAGCTTCATAACTATCACCACTACAAAATGTGGGTGCAATTTACTAATTCCCGTTCACTAGACCAGTGAATTCACTCAAAATCCAATGAAATCACTTGGCATACATGACACCTTTTGTTGTAGTGTATTATTAAGAATCTTGGGTTTTGAAGACTTGGCACAACCTTGATAATTGAAATCAAATTCTAAGGAAACCTCCATCAAAAGACAATTGCCATTGAGACTGAAAATCATTGTCAAAAGTGGAACAACCCAAACTTGTGTTTTGTCCTTTACAACACAAAAGTGGAGCCATGTAAAAAGGATGTGCCAAAGGCATAACAAATATGTTAACAATAAATGTTAAAATTGAAAACAATTAGTAAAGCCATTGGAAATTCAATTAAAAAGGTTATAATAAAAATGTGACTTTAAGTTGAACCAAATAGGAAAACTAATGCAGGTTTGGGAAAAAGGGGGTGTTGGGGTGGAGATATTTTTCTGTACATTTAGAGGTTTATGAAACAAGCCATAAATAAATCCAAATGATCTTTTCATAGACATTTGCCACCAATTAGATCGGGTGAAATAATTGATTATAAAAATATAAATTTGTTTCGCAGATTTATTAGCAAACAAGGAAAACAATGTTCAACAATAATCATTATACTTGAAATTCATTGTCATTCAAGTTTGAGATTTATGATGAAAAAACCTTGACAAAACATATTAAAAAATGGTTTATGGATGTGTCAATCATTATAGAGTTACTAAAAACATATAAAAATGATCTAAACTAAGAATGGAAAAACATCAATAGAAAGAAATAATTGTGTTGAGGTTTAGCACAAAAACAAATATTATCATTGCATTAAACACAAAAAGTACATGACACAAATTGTTTTAAAAATACAAACAAAATGAGTTGAGAAAGTAAGAAGGCTTAAAAATAAACATTAAAAAACATTTGATGAAAAATTTGGGGCATTTTAATAATGGTTCAGAAATGGCAAATGAGAATGTGGACATTTTAAACTTGTTAAAACTCTTGTAATATGTTAGCAAACTATCCATCCGATGTGCATTCCTTGATATTTTTGGTCAAAAATATTGATAAGCCCATTTATAAATATCATTGGACATGTGATTGGTCAAAAAATCCATGTGAGAAGCTGTAAGTTTATAAGGTAAAATGGACTACTATTGGTTCAATGATGCCGAATAAAATAAAATCTATATTTCTTGTGTTGGTAAAGTTTCAATGCATCTATTTAAAAAATAACTTATATGATGTTTTGACCATATTATGTCATACTTTGTGAGTACATTTCAATCTTTTACTTGACAATTGCAACAATGTCTTATTTTAAATGTTTATTATAATTTCATTTATAAAAAGAAAATCATCGATATTTTCAATACGATTCCTATTAAAATCCATTCCAACATTGATAATTGAAAATTGATTATGTTAAGGTTGAATTTGAATTTACATACTAAGTTAAATTTATAGTCCACACAAATTGGGTGTGTGATGTCCAAAACAATCACCTAAGTATGCTTCTACTATAATTAAGGATGCATTCAAATACATTCAATAATACATGTCATTGAGTTTCTCCTAGAAAATCATAATAAAATTTCCATTCAATTGATGAATGCAAAGCTCAATAAATACATATCCAAATTGTGAACCAATATGTAATCAACATGATGCTTTACAATGGTGGGTTACATTATTGATGCCCACTTATAATATCTTTTCCCATAAAGAATCAAACTAACTTAATAAAATTGTAAAGGTGGGAAAAATTGGATGAAAAAAAAACCTTTACAAGTAAGCAGATTATTGAACCAAAAGTTAAAGGACACTCTTCAAAGGCATAATTAGTGAGAAAATTACAATAGCCTTTGTAAGGAGTTAAAGATCTAAGGGAAGATATTATAGTCTAGATTGACAAAAACTTGAACAAGATATCATCTAGAAAAGTTATAACATTCAAAAATTAAGTATTGAATATGATAACATCCTCAATCTAAAATAAAATAAAATAGCTTTACACAAATGAGTCGTCTATATGAATGAAATGTCTAGGTGATGAAGGAATCCCAATTGCATTATTGAGATCATGAATATGGAGGAATGATTGGATGGTAATGCATTTAGAGTTGGGAAAGTCTAGTTGACTATGAAGGGGGAAAAAAAGAAAAGTGGGAGAAGAGATACATGTGAAATTGGGTTGGAAAGTGAAGGAAAAGGAAAAGGGGAAAAAGAGAATTGTTGATGGTGATGAGAGAAGGTGGTATTCAAAGATTAATGTAAGTTGGGGGTCATGGACATAACTTCCTTGAAACCATGTAATGTTTCAAGTATATGGGGTATTTTGATTTAGGGAACCATTTTAGGTTCATATTTGTAATTCTTAATGACTTTAAACTATAAACATGACATCAAGTGCTAGAGTCCATGCCAAAGATACAACAAACAACAATATCCACAAAAGTTGAAAAAGTTGGTTGTGGGTTATAAGTGTCAAAAGTAAGAAGACAAAGAGGACTCAATGGTATGAGGGAAAAGGAAGGGGTCACCAACAAGCTTCAAAATTGTTTAAGAGTAAAAAGACAAAGAAGCATTTTGGAAAAGTGGTTAAGTCAAGCATTTGTTGAAACTAGGAAAAAGGATGAAATGTATCAATCCAATCCACCCATTTAAAGTCAACAAAGGAAAAAGTTGAAGAATGTGAAAAAGACAAAATGCTAAATACGAGACCCTACAAATTTGAACTAAAAAATGTGTTGGAAAAATAAAGAGGTTGGAGGGGTGAAGAAAAGTAGTAGTGATGAGACTTGAAATGGTTTCAAATTCTTGCTTAGAATGTGATAACATTTTAAATAGTCAATTGCAGATCTAAAGATACAAATAGCTTGGTATAAGGGAAAAAGGTAACAACTTATAAGTCTAATTTAAAAGTAGAAAAAGGCCGATTGAGTGAAACAAGGATTTAGAAAAAGCTAAAAACATGTACCATTAAAGAAGATAAACAAGGTACATGAAAAAACATACAAGGATGATTCAAGGTAGGAGTTTCAAGCATGCATGGAGATAGGAGGAAACTTAAGTGCTTCTAATTGGTCCTAAAAGTAAATTGGCCTGTTTTGAAGACTACAAAATTGGTCGATAAACCCTGGTTAATTCAATGAACCTTCAGTGTATACTCGCCCTTGGTAGGTTTAACCAACCGAATAACAATTGGCGACCATATTCTTTAACCTTGGTTCTCTTGTCACTTAATACAAGTTTTTAGACCTTGGTTGACCTTGTTCTTGCATTTATAATTACGTCACACAAGCAACATAGATTGGACAATTTGCACATTTCCATTATAAGTTGTTCCAACACATTAAGCAATGTAAATTCGTCACCTCCAAAGGGCCTCCCACTGTATGGAAAGATTATGTGTGCACACCTAAATTGCCAAAATATTGTACTCCCCGGTTGGATTTGACAATGAACTGTTGAATAATTAATTAAATTTTAAATCACCAATTTTAACTTCAGCACTTGGTTTTTTAATTCTGAAATTTTCAACACATAATGGTTATAATTAATAATAAAAAAGTTTTTAAAGTTTGTGGGACATTCTACTGTGTCTAGACTGTCTAAATCTTACCTTCTTTTAATTTTAATTTTATAAATTTTTTGGCACAAGTAACAAATAAAATTTCAAAAATTCGGCATTTAATTAACAAAAATAATTCAATTAATGCTGAAATCATTTAGGTACTACAGTAGTGTTAAACATATCCCATGGAGACACATAGTTCTTTCAAAGTTGCAACATGTATAAGCCATTTGAGATGTCAAAGCATTTTGAGAACAAAGTGTAAACCATCCCCATATCAAATTGAATATTTTCCAAGGGTTCATAACATATTCATCTTTCAATTCACTTCCATTGCAAAACCACTCCAACCAAAATTGTCAACTATATGACATGGTTTAGGCAAATCCCCACATGCTTGAGGCTTGGTCTGGAACACATAAATCCCTGGTAGAACCCACTACCAACTACTGGAATAGCAACTCTCCCTACCGGGCTCGCCATGTTCCGAGGTGGAGTGGGACCTACTATCATAGTACTGGAAAAGGCTGTGGAATTGGGTGCCCAGCATCATGGTCTTTTGTCTGTGCAATGAGAAATGCATCATGAAATTGAATTGTTCACCTCTGATGTCTGGCTGAGACATAGCCCAAAGTCAAGTCTTAGGAACTTATTGAACACTTTCAAGCACTGACACAAGTGACAAGCAAGGATTCAAAGCCTGTCTACCAGACAACATCAAGTACATCAGATGATAAGGTTTTTGGTCATGAAAAGTAATGCTACAAAATCTAGACACAACAGATAGTGTTTTTTTCCAAAAACATTTACCATCAAAGAGTAACATCCACCCGGCGCCCATTGCTTAATTTGCAAGGCTTCTCACAATTTCCTGACTTTTTTGGACTAAATTTCCATATGGAATCAGTGCCGCTGAAACACCTGGGTAGTATTTGTGTTTGGTGTTTCACGTGTAGGGTGGGGGCATTCGCAAAATAAGGGGCCTAGGATGAGGTGGTAGATGAGTCAGGCCCTGCACTTTGGCAAGGTCCCCCCACAGATGGGTTTTCCGCATTGTAAGGCGCACTGAACTTATGTAGACCAAGAACTGTAGGATGGTGAGGGTTCTTTTGAAAACTCCTTATGAATGGGAGGGATCTTACACCTATGTAACAACCTTGGGGGATTTGTGCAGTGTATTTGGAGGGCACCTTTCTGAGTGGAATTTCTCACTCCAGCCTGGAGTGAAAGAATGCAGGAAAGATGCTTGTAGGCTCTCCATCAGGCTCTTCAGTTGTTAAGCTAGGGCAGAAAAGTTGTGTAAATAAAAATCAAGGATGGGAACCCATCCACAAAAGTACAAGGCAAATGAGAACACAAGTAGACACCAAAAACAAAAGCAAACAATCAACAAAAATTAGGTAAAGATCCTATGTGAAGAGGACTCATAGCTACGAAATGATAATCAACAATAACAAAGAAGACCTAAGACAAAAGAGTTGTCATCTACCACAAATTGACCAGTGATGGAGGTGCACTAGCTATGATGTGTGGAAGAGATGAGGAACCTCGACCAAGTGCAATAGCCTGCTAAAAAATTGCTATGGTTTGCACACATTGTAGGGCTATGGAAATTTGTTATTTGTTGTTGATAGTAAAAAAAAGCATCAAGGGACTAAAGAAAATCGTTGATGACACACAATAGTGGTTTGTGCACAAGTGATAAAAAATGAAACAAAATGAAAATGAAAACACCCACATGTTTCAATAATAAGGGGAATGAAGTCATCGCATGGTGTTTGTTCAATGTATGATCATGTATTCACTTGAGCATCCATCATCGTTACATGTGCTATCGTTGTCGATGTTTGTTACACCATATCTGTGCGAGTTGGGTCAACAATGATAATGTCCATCAAGGTTCGGAAGTTGTTTCTAATGAGAAGGATATCCATTCGTTGTTGAGTGTGGCAAGGAAAAAGGTGAGAGATCTCCTTTTGAACATGTGCTCCATTTTCCAAAATAATAGTTGCGATAGTATCCCGAAGTGTATCATGGGTTGTTGTATGTTCACTTCCGCAAGAGCACCGAAACGAATGGGTACGTAGATCGTCAATGGTATGATCACATTGACATCGTAAAAAAAGGAGCAACTATAGTATGTGACAAACCAAAATGGGTATGAGGTGTTGTAAGGAAATGGATTAAAGATAAATGAAATGCAAGTGTAGTAGGACGAGCTAATAAGCCAAATGCTCACCCTTGGACCCACACATGAACAAAAATGTGTGCGCATAATATTTGAAAGAATGTTTACTAAAAGTGAAATAAATTTTTATTCATATAGGTGATCCTTTAAAGAAACTTGTAACTAAAGATAAGATTAAACTGTTAAGTTTTCAAAGGGTGGGATTTGAAATTGTGCAACTTGGAGTAATTGAGTTTGAACATGTGCTACTGCATGTAGAAGAATAGGATAATCATCCTATTGGAAACGAGTGACAAGTGCAAGATTGATTAGTGTTCAACATTTCAAAAATGTAGGGGCAACAATTCGAACTATAGAAAAAAGGTCGAGCCCATTCAAAGAAGCACGAAGAGTGGCTTGACGATAAACTAGGTAACTAATAAAACCATCAAAAGATCTCGCACCAAATACCTTTTCCAATGTAACTATGGTATGAGTATCAAACTCAACATAATGTTACCAAATACTTAGAGACGAATACATTATATGAAATAAGTAACCAAGGTGTTGGGCATAACAAAACGAAAGCATCACAAAAGCCGCCTAAAAACTTACAAGTGTAACGAAACTAAATATTGTCCCAAGATCTTTATGAAAAGCTTCAACTAAGGAAGGTGTTGGATGCCTTGCCCTTAGTTCATGGGGCAAAAGGCACTGACATAAATGTCTTCCCCTATACTTATAGACCAGGCCTAGGAAGACCTTTCACCTCATTTTCTTTTTTAGAAGTAGGTGCAATATGCCTCCTTTTGTCTAGAAGGGATATTCATGAATATAAGGTGACCTCCAAAACCACCAGGAACAGTGTCTTTTTGATTGAACCCTAGAATAGGTAGTTCATATCAGTGTTCTTTTTTTTGGGGGAATTTTTGTTTGTAGTCAAAGTGGCAACCATCCAAGGAAGATGTAGAAGAAATGGCTAGGAAGATTTACTCAAATCTGGCTATAAAGTACAAATCTTTAATCATCCTTCTATATTTCTGGCCATACAATGAAACCAAATATGTGAATCTGGCAATTTAAACAATTTTTTTTCTAATTTCTGGAAACTCAAAAACCTCAATAAGCACTTCTTATTCAATTTTTTAATTTCGCTTTTTAGTGAGAATTCGCCAGTAACTAAAAGATTGGTCCATATGATTGCCATTTTGGGTTCCCAAGAAAGTTTCTGTCGTATTACCCTTCTTCACTTCTGTAACCAGGAGGAAAGAAACAAGTTGAATCAGTGGACAAAGTTTGGCAGATGTTAAAATGTGAAATGTTTGGCAGGCAGGGGATTAAATGTCAATTGTTAAATCTATGACTATGGAGTCTGGACATCATGATAGCTGGTAGGCTGCTTCTCTGTAGTCAAGTCTCGACTGCCATGGCTGAAACTTGTTCAAGTTATTCCATCATCATGTAGATAACTAGTTTTGGTGTCTATTGGGGTGCTTTTTTAAGGTTTTTTTTGTTTTTCCTGAGGTGGGACACAGGTGGTCATCTGCTGGTTCCACTTTCCATTTTGCCAGTTCCACTTGTCACCCAAGTCATGCGTGGCAAACTGGGGAACGCCAGTTATGCTCTGAAGAAGCCTTGATAAAAATCAATTACTACCACAGTGGCTCACCCTACTGGGCTTGATGTGTTCCTATGTGGAATGGGTCCCTACTGGGCCTGTTCCCAATTATATTTCTTGTTTCTTCCCATGTGCTTGTTGCTGTTTTCCGGTTGATTAATATGTAATACCAGAACGAATTTGGCAACAAAATGTCGGATAATTAATTAAATTTTAAATCTTAACTTTGGCACTTGGTTTTTTAATTCTGAAAGTTTTGGCATGTAATCTCTATATAAAATAATAAACAATTACTTAGGTTGTGGAACAATGTAGTGTGTTCAGACTGCCTCACTTTTAAGTCTCAGTACTTGAAGGTTTCCGGTTCAAACCCTGACAGCTCAACTTTTGATTTTATTAAAATTTTGGCACAAATATTAAATAAAAATTCAAAACTTTGACAAAACAAAACAAATTTATTTTATGCCGAATCCCTTCAGGTAATCTGGTAGTTCCCTTTGCTTTGGGTCAACCTGTGGGTGCTGGTTCTCCCCAACCCTTTCCCTTCACAGACTTAATTCATGATAGGATTGTCTGGAACCATTAAAACAGTAGCTAGTAGATAGAACTGTGATGACATTCTCCCTCAAAACAAATTTATTTAAAAAAAGGAATTTGTGACAAAATATTCTTTTTTCAAAAGTGTTGCAAAGCTAACACAATGCGGTGAAAAAAGAGTTCACTATAACCAACTGTATGAATTGACTAGAACAAACTGTATTCAAAACTTCTTTCAAGCTTCAAGGGCTGAAAAAAGCTGTGGGGGCAACAATTGTTCTCAAGGAAAAAAATAATCCTGAAGCATCATTAAATTACACAAAATTCCATAATTCGTTGCAAGTTCTGAAATCTATATCTGTGAGGATAGATTGACACTCCAACCTTGCAAAATTCTCTATTGAATGAGACAGTGGCAAAAAAAGAAAAAATACTTGATAGATAGAAAAGAAGTAAAGAGATTAAATAATTAGATATAGCCTGTAGAAGATCAGATGTGAAGGCCCTCATGGAGGATGGGAAATGGTGGCAGTTCAGTTCAATGGAACTTCAAATTTTATTTTGAATTTCTATCTCTAAATGCTTGGGAGGGGGAAGGGACTTCACCCATGAAGTTACTAATAATGTCAAATACTAATCCATTTTGCACAGGACTCCAAGTTTCCATTAAAAAAAAGGTCAATTGGCAAACTCATTGAGTTTAAAGTGAAGGTGCACAACACATTTTCCTTGTTAAAAGGAAATGTAATTGGGTTGATTGATCACAAATATATGATGAAATATTAAACAATTGATAACATTTGTGACAGACAACTGTAATTCACAAAAGTTGAATAACCGGATATTCTGGAAGTAGGAGTACTACTCAATGAAGCATAACTGTACAATGTGGTTTAAGTCAAAATGAAACAGGAACTAACCTCACCCACAGTTATCGGGAAAAACAAAAACTGCCCAACACTACTTTATCACAATATATGAAATGACAAGCTGCTTGCAAGATAAATGGGCTGTTTGTTCATTTGTGAAGGATTATAGATGGTCGTGTGTTCCATTCACTTCTAGTCTTTGAGGTCATTCTAGATGTTACCCAATATCATGTAATAGCCAACTTAATTACACAACTAGCAATTCAAAAACCATCAAGTATAAACTCTCTCCAATAGTAAAGGCATAAATGGAATGTGTTCTACTTGGTAGCTTAGAAGGTCTTCAAGGATCAGTGTTGGTTGAGTACAAAGATTATAACATATCAGCTGGACAGGGCCCAAAGGAATGTAAAAAATCCCAGAAAAATACAGCAGGTAAGGAGAAAGGAGTATATGCATGTAAGTGGGTATTACTGATTATTATGTAAAATGTTTATTATATGGTTTATCATGTAAATATACATGTGTAAATAAAACAAATTCAAACATTGACCCACTCCTACTCACCAGTAAAATATATACTAGCTAAGTGAAATAAGAATACAACTATTTGGAATATTATCAGCTAAATATGATAATTGAAAGTGTAAGGAAAAAATTAATAGTTAAGATAATGTAGACTTACCTTTGAATTTTCCCACATGTATATCCAAGTAAAGCATTTGTTCACTGAAGCCTATTCATTGTTGTTTTTGTAATAAAAACTATGTAGCATAAAGGTGGTGTCATAACTCTTGCCTTCATGTTGACCAAGGTATGAGGAAATGTGAAGCTGTGCAAATAACAAAGTAGAAGACCTCAACTTGGCTTCAACTCAAAGATTGAAACCGCTATTGTGCAATTGTTTGAATTTTCAGAGAAGCCTTGGTTCTAGGATTTTAAATATTTCAAAATTAGAGAAATGCTAGTTTCAATTCTTTGAAGAAAAATCAAAATCAATGAATCTCTGATCATGTTTATTTCAAAAAAAATAAAGAACATGTGGTTTTCATGAAAAATCAATAAATAACTCGAAGTTTTCAATTCAGTTATTTGATTGTTTCAAAATTTATGATAATTGTGATTATTGAACAACATATAATATTACCACAATTATAATAAAATTTAAACTATAATAAGTCTTTCAATTTTTTGAGAACCATCGTCATGAATCCTAAGAATTGCCATGATAACCATCGGGGTATTTTCTTGTTCTCATAATAATAATCCAACATTAGTTGAAACATGCAGCTTAAATAAAGTTTCGTAATGTCAATGATGCCATTGGCCCTTTTTAAAGCTAGGGAGAGTGTTGTGACTTTAACCTTGAGTTCAAAACCATAATTAAAGCTAGATAAGAAAAATTAGTTAAAAATAGTGTCAAGGCAATGTCATGGCTCAAACACGCTCCCAATTTGAGTTGAAAATGTGTGAGAGTGAGAAGGGCGACAACCCCAACACTCTTAACTGCATTATCATTTTGGGAGTTTGAACTCCAGTCTTTGGGGGAAGTGCATTCTACAAAGTAGTTTATAATTGATAACTTATCTTGTGACAAGCCTTTTGAGGTGTATCCTTATAAATTTAAGACATCAATCCCCATGGTACACAAACACATTGCATAAAAATTGAACTTCCACGTCCTGAACATTTTGGTTTATTGCATTACAAGCAGTAGTGAGAGAATGAAGATCATGTCAGCTTCCTTTCAACCTTTTTGTAATCTTGAAGATAATCGATAGTTTGTTCTCTCCTTTGTTAAGGCCTAATTTGCATTTGTGTCTGTAGAATATATTTTTAGAACCTGTATGCCATCGATTAAAAATTTACAACATCCATTGATTTTGTGGGTGCAATTAATTATTTTATTTGAAAATTTCACAATGTTTTGATATATGAACTTAACTGATCGTGATTCCCATTGGTGCCTAGTGTTTCAGTAACTCACACTAGATGATTTAAACCTATCCTTTTTTGAATTAATCACCTCATATTCAGGGGTTTTTTTGAGCCAAATTTAGTTAGTGGGGGGATTTTATTCAAGATAGCCAAGTATGTGTTTTTTTGGTTTTCTAGTTTCTAAATTTTGAAAAAATTGCAACTTGTTTTCGGCCTCCTGTAATTACTAGATTTTTCTATTTGCTTCTAGCATGTAACCAAAAATGTGAAGGATTCTTAAATTTTAAAATTCATATCCTGTTTTATGGCCAAATTTGGCTAAACTTTCTTACAGATGATCACAAAAATGTCACTTGCCTATGGCTAGGATCCCATCAAAGTGTGTGCTTCGGTTGCTCTATGCTTGTTTGTAATGTGCATATTGTGTAGCTTCATGCTTCAGAAGAAACAAGCACACAACTGGTCTGCTCCTCATGGTAAGTTCAAACCAGCAAATGTTAAAATAGGGAAATTTGTTCCATGACATTCCTCAAAAATGAACTCTGAATTCACATTGACTCCTAGTGAACATTCGTCAAAATGTGGCACCAAACAAGAATTACATTCTTCAATAGTCTCTCCCTTAGTTGCAGAGTCGACAAATAATACAACAACAGAGAGGGCTCCAGGTATCAGACAACAGCACACGATTGCTGCTTAGTAAATACACAGAATGTGATACATTTTTACACTCAAATATCCTGCCTTGGAATCGACTGCTGGGCCAGCCAGGTTTTTAAAATCTGGCAAAAATTGAGTGTTAAGATGGCAGATTTGGGGCCATAATTGTCAAAAAACTCAGACCCACCTGGTTGGGGTTGAACCATAGGTTTATTTGGAATATAGAAATGCCCAGTGAACATGCTTCAAGTTTCAAACAGATCTACTGTTAATTCATTTTTGTTAGAGTCAATAAGAAGCCATTTTCTCATGTTGGTGGTGAGATTTTCATTAATTAATTAGAGCTCCATGTTGCTGTGCACTACCAGTGACAATCAACTTTTATATATATATAAATGTTTTCATATGGTTTTCAATCATTTATCATTATTTATATCAATGTCAAATTTAATTTAAATTAATACACATTTTATGGACATGAAAAGACACATGTTAATTTGTTTTTTCACATTCATGTTGGCGGTTAGGGGAAAAGGGTGAGGTAGTTATAAAATGGAGATATTTATTAAGAAAGGTGGGAGATAGTTATTAAGAAGATTCATAATAAAAGGAAGCAAGCTATCAAAAAAAGAAAAAGAAAAAGAAAAAGTTAAGCTTGAAAATGAGATACTTATTTTTGAAATTGTCTTTGGAATGGTCAATGGAGGACCATATGAAGGATTCCAAAAAGATCCCTCATATACCACTTTCAATTACTCATCACTGAGATTTAGGCTAAATTATTTCAATACAACTCTTTTCCATGGCCTAACATTGTTGAAAATCAGTTTAGAAGACCATATCTTTCTATGGGTGAAACTCAAAATTCAGTATCATTTTTCATAATCAACTAAACTGTTTTTCCTGACCACTTTTTAACTGGCACAGGCTACAATTTATTTCTTGAACTTAATTTCAATGAAGACATAAGCAACTAAACTCCAACTGTTCCTAAATTTTTATACTGTAGTACAGGGGCAGATTCAACACAAGTTTGTCAAATAATTAATTATTTAAAAAAGATTCCATGTCAGAAAATATGTCATTCTTCAATATTCTCTAGTTTCCTTTTTAAGGAAATGCTCTTTAAAAATTCTTTTTTGGGGAAAAGAATTTCAACATTTCTAAAAATAATATAATTAGTGTTGAATCTGCCAAACCACTATGGTATCCTGGAACCTGCACCTTGCAGGAAGCTATTAAAATTTCTCTGAAGGTGTGGAGTGTAGACTTGAGAAAGTGCACATCAAGAGTATGGGTACCAAACTTTCGGCAAAACAGCTTTTTTGTGCATTCAGTTTGTCCCATATACAGTTTGTAAAGCCTGGCATCCCAAAAACATTCACTTTGAGCTTCTTTGCTCGCTTGGGGAAGCAAAGCCAAGGGCTGGTTTGAGGTAGGTTACATAGTTCCTTTGTGCCAAGAACAAGGGCTCATGGCCATCTTTATGATTGTACACCTACATATGTAAGTGTACATGTGCAGAGGAAGAAGATCTTGAAGTTCTCTCCTGTTTAGGGTTTTGATATCAAACCAACTTGCCCACATTGTATGTCAAAAATGTAGCTATTGATATAGAGGCACTAGAGAGATACCTACCCCAGACATTAGAGTTTGATATCCTCCTGTGCATTCTTCACATCCCCAAGAATGTTTAGAATTTGGAAATCTACAAGATCACTCATATTTTAACACTGAAAATGTCCATTGTCACACTTTGTCACACTTTGTAGGGTAGAGCCCTAGGGTGGGGGGCATTCCCAAAATAAGGGGCCTAGGATGACAATATAGCCCAGCATGGCTTGCACTTTGGAAATGGCCCCCATCCATGGGATTCATCTGCCTAGTCCTTAATAGTGGGAGGGGTCTCACACTTCTATGTATGAGTAAAAATTAGGTCTGATTTCTTTAGTGTATGTGGAGGCTATGTTACCCAACATAATTTCCCTTGTTCCAAGGGCATTCCAAGGTAGGCCCTAAACCATGTTAATAAACTCATTAAAGCCCTTGACAACAAGCTTTACCAGAATTGGCTTTGCCTCATGCAGGCCCTAGTCTTTGTAACACCCACCACCGAGGCCTTTACCCTACATGCAAGATCCCTCCTCTTTTCTAGGAAGGAGGTTTGTGGACATAAGGTGCAGGTTCCAAATACACCAGGAAATTTCTTGGATTGCTTTGAGTTGAGGGTTCATATATTACATTTTGATTTCTATTGTGATGATATCATGGCATAGTCACCTTGACAAACTTCATGTCCTTGTGTTCAACAAGAGCCAAATTAGTGAAGTCAATAATTTTTGTCACCACGTTCATATATTTCCTCAAGACTTTTATTTTTGAGTCTTTATTTTCTTATTGGGTGCGCCATCTTTGTGCTTCTTTTGACTCCTTCCTTCATTTTCATGATCATGTGCATTCTTTGCCAAGGTATCTTCTCTTTTGCCCTTTCCACTCCCTTACACACGTCCATCTTTTCAAAAGAATATATAGGGTTCCTTCTTTTGATCTACTAGGTCGGTAAAATATGGCAAACTTGCATGCCAACCACTATTACCACTATTAAGCATTTAAAAAAAAACATAAACAATCGCAAGTGTGTGCTAATGGATTCAAAACACTACCGGGTCAAATTCTATCCAATCACTAGTCAAAGTGCATTAAGATTTTTAAATCATTGTTTTCTGAAAGTTTTGTCAACTCAAATGGAAAAACCCAAAGGATTTCCAAGAGGCCAACCTACATAAGATGTAAGAAGGAATATATATATATATATATAAGTTTTGAAAGAAAAAGTACACCAATATACTGAGTTTACTTGGGTAGATACCCCCTACTATGCTCCCTTGGTAAGACTTAACATACAAGGTGCACACACCAAACATAGTAAGTGTCGTCTACCCACTAGATAGGTACATGATGGTGTAGGTAGATTAGTCTGGACCAAGGGAGTTGGGGGGAAAGTAAACTAAATGATCATGTTTTCTTTAAATTCTTACATCTACAAAACAAAAAATGGCATCTCCCCCCACGATATCGGATCCAATTTGTTTTTTTTTACAAAAATTGTTGGGGTTTTCTTGAGGTATTATTATTTCCATTTAGTGTTGACAATGGTTGAGTGTCAATTGTCTTATGCAGGGTAAGGCCCTACAGCCAGTTGATTCATAGAAAGCACGGGATGAGCCTAGAGGATGGGTGCGGGCCTACAATTGTCCAACTAGAACCTCAAAATAAAATCACTACCAGGTTAATTGAAATTCTAATGACTATTTTGAATTTTGACAATTAATAAAAATCATTCCAACTGTTTTTTTATTTAGATATACACCCCCCCCACCAATTTTGAGCTCCAGTCCATGATGTTTTTTGAGTTTAGGGTGATTCTTTATTTGGCACCTTTTCCTTCTTTGTGGCAAATTTTTTAAAATTTCCAATTCTTTTTTAAAAATCAAAATATGGGTTTTAATTGCATTAAATGTATTATGAGTTTTGGGAAATAGTTTGGTTTTTTTGGGATAATGGATTATGCTTTCACTCTCTTTAAGACTTAAAAAGGAACTTGAAAGTAAGGAAAGGTGAAAGGCTTTATTAAAGCATTTCTATTTTTTAAGGAACAATAATTTTGGAAACCATGTGTTTGTCGTCATATTTTTATAAAGCTGTCAAAAAAAGTTGGCATAGACCTTTGCAAGGCCATGTCACATTTTAAATGAAGCTTTTGCTTTTACTTACAACTCCTTTAGGACATTGTGCAACCTTAATTCAATAAAGACCATGTCACAGTGTGCCAAAAACCAAACCTATTGTTGCAAAGGAAATGAAGCATTTCCTTTTCATTGACAATGTGCAATGTCCACATTGGCTGAGATGCTTATTTCATTGTTGAAAGAGCTTTTTCTTTTGCTCTTGAATCTGTTATGCTTGGCCCCATATAACTACTCTTACCTAGTTTGTAATACATATGACCTCTCCATCTGGGTTCTTTTGGGGTCTCTTTTTTACCTACCTTGCTTGATTCTTACTTACTCTTTCAGTACATAACCATCCTTTGGGAGAATCTTGATGCTCTGACTGGCTGTCAGGTCATGAGTCACAACGAGTGTTGGGTGGATATCATCTTTTTGGGGTATCCACATAACCATCTTTTTTTAATCGCTAAATAAGGATATTACATTTTTTAATTCTTTTTTTTGAATTTAGATGTCTTGGATGGATATCAAATTTTCATATTTTTAATCCAATTCAGATATCAGTGCTCTCAGATATTTGTTAGTTGGATATCAGCAGATCTGAATATCGAAAATTCAAAAATTTGCTTATCAATGATGTTGGGTGTGAGTCTTCTTTTTTTGAGCAAAAAAATCCAAATGGCAACATCCTTTTTTTTAAATGGAATATTTTCTTGCAAATATATTTTTTTCTCAAAAGCATTTGCAAAAAAAAAAACATCATAAATTAATTCACTAAGAAAGTATAATCATATTAATAACTATTACTAACTACAACTTTGAAAAGATCTTTAAAAATGTGTCCCCATAATAGTTTAAAATTGTCTAGGGATTCTCACCACCCTAGCTGCATCAGGGAAAAAAATAAAAATAAAATAAAATCCTAATTTGAGCCTATAAACCTAACCTAATTACTAACTACTAACCATGATATCCAACTTTGGATCTGATATTCAGGGTGGATATCAACATCTTTGATATCCAACATAGTTTCTCAATATCAAAATGTCATATATCATGATGGGTGACATCCAACACCCTGGATATCACCCCAATGATATTCATCAAATGTCATTTTGATATTCGGGCTGATATCACAGATGAATATCTAGATTTTTCAAATATCCGCCCAACATTGGTTAAAACCCATAAACTTTGACCTCCTTTTTCATTAGTGACCTAATACTTACCACAAAATGCTATCCTTTGTTCTGGTTGGCCCAATGATTCTGTAAGCCTCCATTGCTTGGATGACGATTTCATGAAGACCCCTTGCATAGATGAAAAGACAGCATCTTGATTCTCAGGAGGGATGACTATGTTCAGTAACCAGCTTGAGTGTGCTAGTTATTGTGAACAGTCTTGATGTGTGATGAGTTCAGACCATTCACTATAACATGCGTGCTTGAGCCAGTCACTTACTCCATAGGTAGTTAGCAGATGAACTAATGATCCAAGCAAACATTGGTTCATAAACCAACTATGCCCAATACTCATCTCCTAAGGGGCTAGCATGACACCACAGGCAGAAGTGAATGACCCCTCAGGGGCATATCATAGAAGGATGGACAGTGTGTGGACTCATATGACACCACTTTTTGTTGTTGCAATCCTCTTGCATAGTCAACCATGGTGATTAGCTATGTACAAACCACCCACATGCATCTATCTACCTACCTACAAATCACCAAGTGCCTTACCTACTTAACCTATCATACTTACCAGAGTTTTTTTTTCTGTTCTGTTGATCTGGTGCCAGATTTCGCTCTTCATTTCTGGCATGCGATCACCAACAAAGTGGAATGTGTAGGCTATTCGCCAAGCAACGACGGTAATGATGATGGATGTTGCCATATCACTTTTCGTTCATTTATCATTTTCGCCATCTCAGCTGTTCATGATGCAATGACCACAATGTTCCTCTTGCCAGGTAATGCCTTCAACCCTATACCTTGTTGCATGTTTCATTTTCCAAATTAGGGTTTAGAGGCCAAAGAGCAACTCAACCCTTGCAGCCGTTGCCTCTAATTTTTTGCGGAGAGTGCAAGCTCGGTGCCAAAAAGCGTGTCGACGATCAAGGTAAGATTGCCATATTTGTACTTGTGTTTGGAAATTGTTGCCAACTTCAAGATGGGGGTTGGGGTTAATGCATTTGATCGAGAGTTTAATGGTATTGAGGATTTTGTTGGTGGAATTCGAATTGGAAGCGTGATTTGGAGAATCTGAGTTTGAGAAGCGATTGTGGTGTAGATGCATGCTCAATGGTGGCACCATGTGATTCTTCAACGGTTTGATCATGAAATCTTCAAATAAAATTCTAACTATGGCCCTTTGCTGCAAAATTTTCAAGCTTTTGAAAATCTAGAGTTGTTGTTGGATTTATTTTTCTTGAGCTTTGAAAAAGTCCATTATACTATGTTTTATCTTGCTCTCCCAAGCTTCCAAGTCCAAATTCTCAAGCTTCCAAGTTCCCGAATATGTCTTTAGGGCTACATGCTTATTTTAATTATAGTCAAAATCCTAAATTATCTTCTCCTTTGTTGTTGGTATCAAATTCAACAATGTATCCTCCATCCTTTTTTTCATCAAGTGGGTTTAACTCACTTCTTAAAGGGGCTTGGAGTCCCCTTGATTCTAATGATTCTAATCTCGAAATCACAATTACTCTTACTTTTGCAACATGTCCCAATCCACCTTTAAATCTTGATGCCCCCTTGTCTTTTATTGTTTTTACTATTCCTTATAATGCCCCTTCATCTTTTGTTGCTCCTTCTAATGTCAATGTCCTATGACTTGATGGTTCTTTTGTTGATCTTACCTTGTAAAAATGTTAGGTCCATGATGTTGTGTCGTTTGATGTTTGTCATTTGTTTAGGTCAAAGTTTGATGTAGCAAATGAATCACCTAGTAAGAAACAAAAATATAATGAAGGTAAACCACAAAAGAAGTCATATGATAATACCAAAAAATTCCAAACTACATGGGTAGCCAAGGTGCCATGGGCAAAGGGTGTAGTGTCTAAAGATGACATGATAAATCTGATGAAATGCAAAGTCTATTCTTTGATTGATAAAAAGGAAAAAATCATGGGTTGTAAGTGGGATACCTTAATTAAACATTAGGGTTGTTGAATTGTTTCCCAGGATATGCCAAGTTTGGGGGTGAAAAAAGGTGGGGAATATATTGCAAAAGATTGTGCACATTTGAAGAATATGAAATTGTATACATAGAGGGGTTCCGAGTTTGTTTTGGTTCAAGTAAACAGACCTATAAGGGAAGGGAATAGAAAAGTTATCCAAATAAAATGTATCTTTCATGTCTTGTTTCATGGTTGTCCCATGTTGGAATTTGAATCATTTTATGAGCTTTTCAAAAGTCTGAATGTCCCAAACAATCCTTCCATGCATTGGTTTGAAAATGTTGGTTAGACCCTTACTGAATTCATGCATTTGCAAGTCCATGAAGCCATTGTCAAGGCTATTGAAGCTACCTAGTTCATAACAATGTCATGCGATGAAGTCACAATTGTTGACAATGGTTCTTGGATTTGCACTCATGCATATGTTGTTCAATTGTGGGTCAAAGTTCCTATTTTGCTTCAAATTGAATATATTATGCATGGGTCAAACAACAACAATTTGACTGAAATTATCATTGTTACTTTGATGAAGTTTGGGGGTTTAACAAGGGAAGACAAATCAAAAAAATTATTATGCTTTGGTGTAGATGGGGCTTTTGTTTTTTAGGGGGGGAAACAAGTGTTACAAGGCAAATCAAAGATGTTTGGGCACCCTTTTCAATGGGTATTCATTGTGTAGTTCATAGGACAAACCTTGCAATGCAATTTTTGTCCAATTTAACTTTTTTTTCTTGTTTTGATGTGTTCATGACAAACTTGCATTCTTATTTTTCGCACTCCCCCAAGAGCCACTTAAAGTTCCAAAAACTTGTTACAATCACAGAAACCAATGGCAATAAAATATTGAAAAACATGAAGACATGGTGGATGTTAATGTTGGATCCTTTGAAGATAACCATCATAGAATACAAGCCATTATTTATAGTCATGCAAGCCAATTGGAATCCATACAAATGGCAAAGGTGAATGAAACCCCACATGTCCAAATTGTTCTTTACGATTCTCAATTTTATGAAACCTATCAATTAGGTTTCAGAGAATAAAGAATCAAATCTAATTCTAAAATCTAATTTCTTGTCTACGACTCACTTATCTATTCTTTCATTTAGATATTGGTTTACTTTTGAATTATTGATAAAAAATCCTTCTGGTTTGGCCTTAGTTGGTTTTTTTTTTATAAAGTTCATTTGAGCAAAATTTTTAATGACACATAGTCTTGTCTAATTTTTCATTTTGATGCTAGTTTAATGATTTTAATTTTGAACAATAAAACCTTTCAATTTGGACTCTACATAAAATTTGGATTTGTATCATTGAAACCTAATTTGATTTAATTAGTCATAGAAGTCTGTTCATATCAATTGGTCCTTTTGATTAATTTTGATCAATTATGTACACAATCTGAATATTTGATTTTGGTCCAATCATTTCAATTAAAGTGAAACCTTTCAATGAGAAATGTTAGGATGTTCTAATTTTTTGTAGTTAAAAATGGTTTGCTTCTTGGGCCTTTATAAGATTTAATAACCACAGATATTCTATTGTGACTATGTGAGGACTTTCCACTTTTTAGTTGTCTAATGTGGTAATATGTTGGAATGTTGTTATTGTAAGACAATTTGGGCCTCCTCATAGACCTACATTTGCTCCTTGGACTTGTTGTCGTGCTTCCATCTTCCAATTGGTTCATTATTGAAATTTGTTCAAAAAAAAAATGTTTTTATCTATGACTTCATTGTAGCTGTGAAGGTTTGCCAAGGCCAATTTTATAGGCTATATTTTGACAACAACATTGCATTTACTAGTGATGAATTCTAGTCACTGAATGGTTTAATGGTATGCAACTAGATCAATAGATTCACTTGAAATGGGTCATAGATTACAACTTTGATGTTGTTGAACACCTTGTTTTTGTGTTGAATGTTAAAAAAATATTATTATTTGGGTGCCATTTGTTCAAAAATAAGATTGATGACACAAAAAACATTTGTTCATGTATTACAACTTGTAAAAGTTGATTGTAAGCATATGATTCCAAACTAAAGTCCTTTTTCATTTTTTTGTTGTTTGTTATTTTGTTTGTTCCAAATTGTAGGACTTTTAGGTTAGTTCATTTTAAATTGGAATATATTTCAACTAATGTAAAACATTGGGCTATTGGTTGAGGTTGGAACTAGCAAAGGTTGTTATAGGCTTGATCGAAAAGTTGGATGTTCGATTTCCCGAACAAATGATATTCGATGCCATAGAAATAATTTATCCCCAATACTGGCTACATGCATATGTAGACATGCTTTTTCCAAAACATTTGGAGATGTTGAAAAAATTATATGGTAATCCACGTGCATGTGGTAATTCATAGTTGACACACCCTCAAATTCATTAAAAGATTCAAATGCAAATTCGAAAGTGAAGACAATGGAAGATGGAATTTGAGTACACTTTCTAGTTCGCAACATTTTGGGGGTAAGAGGAGCATGTTGGAGCTTCGAAATGGGGACTAGGATGAGTGACAAGTAGGTTAATTATTCATACAGACCTGCAAATGAAGTTTAAATCAAAGTTTTACCCCTCTTCGAAAGTTTTCCACGATATGTGGCATGCCATTTGCACACACTTAATTTAGAGCGATTTTTTGACTTTTATTGGTTGGGAGTCAAATTGACACTATGATTCCCAACCTTTCTTTTAGTCATAACTTGTGTTCTAAGCACTCAAATGGATCATGTGAGCCCATTTTAGACATCTAAATTTCAAAAGTTTTTCAATGGTATAAGGAACTTTTCAATCCAATGAATTTTGACCCTTCAAATTACAATCTAAAAATTTGGGAGTCCATCTAGATTTCAACTCCCAAAGTAGGAGTCCATTTGGGAGTATGTGGGTTCATTTTTTCACACTTATTTGCAATCCTGGGAGTGTGAATGTGACTCTTAGGTTACATTTTTGTTCTGCACTCTTAGTCACAAGCCCAAGGCTAGGGTTGTGATAATAGTCAATGGTGTAAACCATTATTTCCAAGTGAGATTTGGATGCTCAATAAGGATTGTTCAAGATAACGATGAAGTTTAATGCAACTCAAGCAATGGTAGAGGTATCAACAATAGTTATTGACAAGGTGAACCCCTAGATTGTTAATCTTGTTACATGTTTGTGGAAGGTCATTAACGCTTATCAATTTCTATCCTAAACATTTTCAAAAATACCTGAAGTTAGCAAAGATAACCTTGACTCATATTCTTGACTCGGTTGAAGATGAGAAGTATTTTAGTTCTGAGAGGTATTTTAGTTCTGTGTCATTTTTGAAAAGCAAATTGTGGAATCAATTGAACCTTCATTTGCAACTTCTTGTTGTTATGTATGCACAAAAAAATTTCACTCCAAAAAACTTTCCATATGCAACTACATTTGAAAGCTAGGGTAATGTGATGATAGCAAATGGATGGGGCTGGTACAAATAATGTTTTGTCTTTAGTTTCCATGATTGCAGAAAGTTTTGGGTCAGCCCATTTTTGTTTTGATACATGGGTGCTATTTTGCAATCCTTTAGTCATGCTTTTTGCCATATTATTAGGATAGGAACAGTGTAGATAGCCAGAAAGTGAGGGATGCAAAGATTTGGTGGCTAGATTTATACACCAAGTAGAAAGAGGCAAGTGCCAGCTCTTGCAATCTATATGGTTATAACATGGGGGAAGGGCACTTATAATACAATGGCTGAAGTCAGTATTTTTTTTTGCCACAAAGCTAAAATTGTAGCCACATGTAAATCCACACTCTGCTTGCAGTTGCCACCCATGCCACAGTCCAAAAAATGAAAATAAAAACGCTGATACTTACCCACTTAAGTAGGTAGTTATCTAGGTGAGGGAAGCAAGGGGAAGGCAGGGTTATAAATCTTCATGTATCTAACTACCTAGTAATCATTCACCTGGTGCCTTCCAGGCCAAGGTGAACCAGTACTCACATTAGTACCTGTGAGGCCTCTTAGTTAGTGGCCATATTAAGCTCAAAAATTGATGGATTTGAACTCAAGAGACCCTGAATAAGTCTAAGCCTGGGATATTTATAGTTATATAAAAATAATTTAAATAAAATTTGGAAATTTTTACAATAGTAGCAACATGGGTACTAGTTCACCCAAAGCCTGCATTACATACCTTCACAATAGGTAAACCACTTAAAATCCCCTACCTACTTAACCTTGGATACTTACCCACTTACGAAGGTGGGTAAGTAGGGGAAATAAGGTGGGGTGGCAAGGGAAGGGCAGGGAGTGTTATTTATGCACACACCCACAAACACATACCTAGAAAGGAAGCAACGGTCCAGTAGAAACAACAAGAGAGTCAGAGGCGGCACAAAGGACCAGTAATAGAAAATAGGTTTTGCGGGGGCCGGGGGGGTGGGGGGGGGGTGCTTGACTTGAGGACACTGCGACAATATAGGTTAACGGTTGTCAGGCAAGGCAAGGGAAGAATAATTGGCGTGGACCCATGTTCTTGACCCGTGTGTAGTGTGTGTATCTCTTGGCCTGAGCACATGAGCACACCGCCATCGCCCCCTCTCTTTTTTTTCTCTTTCTTTCCCACTGGTAATCTGTGTGTCCTCCCTCCTTTCCTTGTTCTTTGCACTTGGTAGTAAGTAAGTAAGTAAGTAGTTCAGAATGGGTAGGTTGGTGGCTACACTAGTACCTCCTATTGTGTTTGTGATTTGCACTTTGCTTGGTAGTTAGTTGAGAATAAGTTGAGAAAATAGGAAAAAAAAACACCTAACTATTGGATTCGTGCGGGTTTGGAATATATTTCTTTAAAAAATTTGGGGTTTTCAAAAAAAAGTTTTGTTTTTTAGAGGGTGGGTGTGGGGGGGGTGTGTGTGTTCTTACAAGGAAGTTGATGAAACTACCATTGTCTTCTTGATTTGCACTCTCGTGGAAGTTTTGACGATCCCACAACTGTTGTTATTGTTGCATTCGTGATTTGCACTTGCGAGGAGTCAGTTGAGAATACTACAACAACAACAACAAGGCACTGCTTTTTGTTTTGTGTGTGGGTGTGTGAGTGAGTGTTTTTGGTTTTGTGGAGGAGAGCTGTGTTGTTGTCTGCCTGTCTGTTTACTTGTTTGTTTTGCTCCTTCGTTTTGTTTTGTTTTTGGTGTTTTTTTCCTTTCTTTCTTTCGGTTTGTTTGCTTGTTTGTTGGGGAGGGTTTGTTGTTGTGTGTATTGGTTGTTGTTGCTTGCATCCCCATTTTTTTGCCAATAGATTTGCAACTGCGGCTTCTGGGGCTTTTTCCCTCTTTTGTAAAGGGGGATCGGGATCGGTGGAGAGAAGGAAAAGTAGGAGTAGTAGCAGTAGTAGTTGTGGTGGTGGGTAATTTTTTTGGTTTTTGAATTCAGGAGCTACTTGTTGCAGCTTTCAGAAGGCCGGTTTTTTTTGAGCGTGTTCGGGAAGGGTGGTGGGTTGTGGCGATCCTTTCGTTGCATCTGGAGTGGGGAGAGTTTTTGGGATCTTTCCCCCAGGTGTATCATTGTTGTGTCATCCTGAGGGCATTGAGTCGGGAAGTGGAATCCCAGATGTTATGTTATTGCTTATAGAAAGGGTGGAGAAGGAGCTTGCTTCAGGAGGAACAGTCTAGTCGGGGTGCAGAGTAGAATCTGCTTGTGAAGAAGACGAAGAAAAGAGTTTATAGGGAGGGAGGAGACACAGCTTTCCAGGCCACTCTGGAGCAGGAGGGATATGCAGCAGCAGCATGGAGAGAGCGTACTTTCGAACGCGCACTACCTCGAATCTGCAGACCCTGCTGACAAGAGTCAGAGGCACGCATCAACAACAGCAACCCTGGTGGAGTGTTCGGGCTATTCTCCTCCTCCTACTCAGCAGACGTGCTTCAGCAAACTCTCTGTAAAGCCGAGCACGATAGGGTTGCAAGCGGCGGAGCCTGGAAGTCTTCTTCCGAACTCTGCTCAACAACACTCCAGATTCGGAAGTCCTATTTACCCTCCAACTCCTCCCAGTGGCCAGCTGAGCAGCAGCTCACCGACGGTGCAGCAGCAGCAGCCCGATACGTGCGCGGAGAGCATTGGCAGTAATCTCTCTGCTTCGTCCTCTGTGAACGACGTGGGTAAGAAGCGGAAACTAGGGTTTACAACAACATCCCCCGCCGGGATGAAGAACTCGACCACAGGAGGAGCCGGAGGAGGAATGAGTCCCCCTTTGCTTTCTCCCTCAATCTCCAAGAAACAGCCTCGCAGCCCTTCCGGTTCTGGATCTGTGGCTTCCACCGTTACCACTCAAGAGATTGCATCCACAACAACCTTTGTACAGGCTGACACATCCAGTTTCAGGGAGCTTGTGCAGAAGCTGACAGGAGCTTCAGACTCGGATTTGGAGAAGTTTCCCATCACCATGACATCCAGGCAAGCAGCACCAAGGGCTGGTGGTGGTACTGTTGAAGCTGCAGGCAACCATAAGCAGCATGACAACACATTCGGGGGTCTCCTCCCCAAGCCTGTCAGTGACTTGTCTGTTCGCCAGCCTCCCTTTAAGCTTCATGAGAGAAGACAGACTTTCAATATCCGGAAGTTGGAGGTGAAGGGTCTCGGAGCTGCTGCTGCATTCAGACGCGGAACTGCTAGCTATGGTGGATTGTCTCCTTCTTCAGCAGCTGAGCGTTGTTCTTCTCCTTTGAGCCAGAAATTTCCATCCCTTTCACCGAGCCCTGTTACCCCTCTCACATTGGACGCATTTGACAAAACACATGCTCCCACCACTCCCAAGACATTTGAGCCTTGTCCCGGATTGCTGAAACCAAGCCCTCACTCTAACTCTGCTGCTGAAGGAACAACAACACAGAAGGACATCATGGTGCCACACTTCTTCTTGCACCACCCTTCTCCTCCATCTGAACGTCCTCGTTCCAAACCTGAGCTCCTAACCCTTTTCCCCTTGACATCTCCTCGGGCCTCTGAAACCTCTTAGCACACTCCAAACTGCAATGTGCTGTGAAGAACCATAGCCATCTATCTAGTTTCAATCATGCATCAGCTTCCAAGAGCTTGTCAGCCAAGATGACATTGGATGGAGATCATCAGCTCAGAAAACTCCATATTATATCTACTCCATTGTGGGAGCAGCAGCTTTGGTGATGTGCACTGGAGACACATTGTAGGACAGGTTTTGGGCCAAATCACTTGATGGGTCCATGGAATGCAAGGATTGTAATGTTGATTTGTTGTGCCAAGCAAGGAACTGTGCACGGACTGTAACGCTGAGTTGTTGTGCCAAGAAGCTGTGCAAGGATTGTGATGCTGATTTGTAGTGCCAAGAAGCTGTGCAAGGATTGTAATGCTGATTTGTAGTGCCAAGAAACTGTGGATGGTAAGCTCCTTCACAAGCAAAAGTCCAGATCATATCTGGCTCCCAGACTTCAGAGGTGTAGCAATCTGGGAGATTTTGTGTATGAAGTAGGTAGATTGAATCAGGAGAGCTCAGACATTTGTGAAATTAGGCCTTTCTTTTTTTTCTCTTTGAACATTGTGATCCATAGCCAGCCAGAAGATGAAATGAATGTTTGGATTTTGGAAAAATTGTTTCTGCAAACTTCTTTAGGGTGTAGCTAGAATAAGGTTTCACGACCAGGGACCCTAGTGCCTCATATTGTCAAGTTCCCCTGGCCATGGTGTCTTTCTCTATCTAGCGCTTTTACGACTTTGCACACGTGCAGAGAGCATGAGTGTAACTGTGATCTCATTTGATTCGTCAGAAAGGATTGAGTTTGAAAGACATAGAGCAGCTGTTTCAATAAGGTTAAAAGCATGAAGGGGATAGTTATGACTTTGTGGATGAGCCTGCAGGTATGGTGCAGACTTTGGCCAGATGTTTTGAGCACAAAATTGGATTTCAATTTGAGGCCCCTCAGAAGCACTGCAGAAATCTTGGAGATGATCACCATAAAACAATTGGTACCAATGATATAGCAGATGTCATTGGTGCCAGCTGCTGCTCACATTTGATTAGAGATCTGTTTCCCAGAATTGGGTTTGTTGTGTCTTTCCTGCTTTCCAATTGTTTCAGGTTTCTGTGCGACTTTCAATATTCAGTAGGTATCACCAGTTTCAGTATGCTTTTCCCAGGTGACTCCCACATGGTAAAATGCACACTAGGTGCCCCATTCAATGGGTTTGGTGGACTGCACCAGATTGTCAATGAATGAAATGCACTCTGAAAGCTATCAAGAAGTCTCAGAATTTCACCAAAACTGAGCAAAAGTGAGGATTGACTATTGAAACTGAGTGTTATCAGTTAACAAGATTTGCAAGAATATGAGCGGCACTGAAGCCCCCAGTAAGGCAAATCCAAAACTAGGGGTGAAACTCCTGTGAGGACCAATTTAGGTGAGAAAACCAGTTTTGTTCCCTGAGAGGTCTGTTTACATTCTGACTTTTGATTTAATCCCCATCTTTTGGCAAAACTAGGGCCAGTGTGAGGTACTCTCTGTGTAACTCTAATGCATGCAACTCTTTCTAGTTTGTCCCTTTTTCTTCAAGGAACTGCACACTTAGTAATAACTCATACAAGAATATCCCATGTGCACACAGAGAAATCAGTGACCCTTTTTCTTCAAGGAACGGCACACTTGTAATAACTCATACAAGAATATCCCATGTGCACACAGAGAAATCAGTGACACAAATTTTAGAGTTCTCTGTAAGGTCTACCCTGTCTTTGGGACCTAGTTTAACCCTGTAATCCCTGTTTCATCCCCACTTTGAGTGTAGCTATATACAGTAATGAGTGAAACTGGGTACTGTTTAATGAGACTGGGTAACCAGATTTGCAGGATTTTGATTCTCCTTAAAAGGCTTGATTTCTTCAAAACTATAAGCAGCAGTGGAGAGGCAGGTCAGGGAAATAGAAAACTCAGGGCGAATTTTTTGGGGACAAATTTTGTTTGTTTGTTTTTTTTTCTTTTTTTCTTTTTTTGACAAAAGAATTGAGATTTTTTTTTCCCAGTCTAAATTCGCCTAATTTTCTAATTTATTGGGAAAAAAATTAAATTTTTTTAATAATCACTATATTGAAAAAATAAACCCTTGTACCTAGGCGTTAACCAATAATGTTAATTTTGAGGAAATGCAAGTTTTGCTAACCAAAAGTTTTGCAAGTTTTACCAAGTTTTGCTAATACTGGTAGTTTAATCATGTTTCATGATTTAATGTGAAGTGTTTTCAACCTTTGCCATGATAGTTACTCCTATATATTGTGAATTTTTTTCAAAATACCAAAACAAGAATTCTTACCAAAAATAATGTCTATACAATTGCACATCATTTGTTGAGATTAGAAATTAATTTCTATGACCAATTAAAATTGTCAAAAAGAAATTATCCAACTCTTAGTTGTTGATAGGGTATATTATCTTAACCAACTAAATTATCTCTAGCCCTTTAATGTAAGTGATACAATGATTTCTTTTGTGGTGATTTTTTACTATTTTTCCAAAAGTATTTCGAGAAAATCTTGGTAAAATGTGTGTTTATTTTACATTCCAATTTCATGAAATCAAAAGTTGAAAAAGAAAAAACACCAATTCCATACAATGATTTTTATATAAGAGAAAATTTCGAATTTTTGATATTTTTAAAGCAAGGGAATTTATAGGTATATATATTCGAGTGGAATTTTATATTCAATTAAATTTTATTTATCTTTTTGGGAAAAACTCGCCAAATGTTTGATATCACCTCAATGCACTCCTTTTTGAAATCAAACTCCCTTCCCAACCTTCTTGGATTATACAAGGGCAATAGTTAACCATCGTGTGTCAAGTATCTTGAATTTGCTATTAATAATTTGCAAATTTTGTTGAATTAGTTTTTAGACTAAAATAAATGAAGTCTAAACTCTAGCTGCCCCATTTTGAACTTGTGTATAATTGTGTTGGTAATACATGAAATGGAAGGTTATAAGTTTCAAATACCAAGTACACTAAAGTCAATTTGGTCATTATAAACTACTATGGTGATGAAAAATAAAATTATTTCAAATCTTGAGAACAAATTGATGTTTTGAAAAGAAATAATATTTGTTAAATAAATGTGGAAAACTAACCAAACTATGGTATCATAGTACCTTTTTCACTTTTAGTGGTAATTAAACTATTTTTGAAAATGTCGAATTTTTTTAAAATTATGAATTTGAAATCTCAAAAATTTGAGGACTAGGCCCATTTTTTACATGGCACCTAAATTTTCTACCACTCGCTCTCATTTTTCACTTGTGCTAGTTTAGGACAAACTAATGAGCAAACTTTATTGCAATTTTTCTGTCCCCATTTTACACTCTCAAATGCATTTTAAAAAAGAGTTCTATTTATCACAACTATTTATTGTTTACATCTCTTAGTTTAAACAAGTCTCTTGTAATCTGACTACAATCCATTTGGGAATCTTGTGACTCTTGCACTTTCTCACCCTTTCAAGACACATAAATGTATTATATCATAGGTTCATTATACACAAAAGTTTTATTGCAATTAGGCTTGATGGTAGACTAGCAACATGAAACTATGAAAATGGAAAATGAGTCCAATGTTCCATCCGCATGCCTTTAAATATTTGAATGGAGAATATGGATGAATTATGCTCTCCTTTCATTTAGGTTTTAATAGATATTATCACTCATTAATGCTAGACCAATAATATTATCTAGTACATACATTCTTTCCATGGATGAACCTTTATATTGTTTGGCATCTTTTTTTCTATAATTCATTATTTTGTCTCAAATGAAGTCAAAAATTTATACCTAACCCAAAATTATAATTAACTAACCCATATATTGGTTTAAAGTAAATCCCTAGTCAAAAAATGCTTATGTGTAGCCTTGAAGGTTTATTATTTATTTATTGTATATTTTCATCTTTCTACCTTGAACATTAAGTACTATTAGTTATGAATTTTATCCCTAGTAACCAATTTTGGTGTTACATGTACCTATTATGATTAATAGCAATAAGATGCTAATGCACACAATAATTATTTCCTTTGGCAATTGGTTTATTTCCTTGGCTTATAACAAATCAAATCAAATTTGGACATTCCCAAAATAAAAATATATTATGTTCTTCCCTTTTATAGATTACAAGAATAAAATTATAAGCAAAGGCTCATGGGATAATCCTCCATGAAATGTTTTCACAATTTGAAATAAGTCATATGAACTTTTGAAATTTGTGCAATTTGTTTTCAAGGATATGTGAAAGGACAAGATAAAAATGTGATGATCATGATGTTGGGCTAAAAAAAATTGGGTAGAGATTATAGTTTAATTTAACTAAATATATTATGTATGGTGTCATGAATGACATAAATATCATCATGTCTAGCATCATCATCAACATCATTGGCAACATCATCACTAACATCATCATGGATGAAGTTCATTCATGAACATTCATTTTTCATCTTTTCATCCTTTCATCCATTGTAGATTCATAATATAATTTTAAAATTTGCCTAAAGAAAATTCCTTGAGATATTTTGAAATATGTTCATTTAATTTGAAATCTTTTGGCATGTTTTTCTTAAACTAAGTCTTTAACAATGTATAAATAAATATATATTTTTCATGTTACTTTTAGTCTATTCAACATTAGTCCAATGTATAAACTTGTACCATAACCTTGTTTTTTTCATATTTCCATTCACTTTATCATAATAAAATCTTGTTAAATTTATGTTTTGCACATTTTTTGTGTCATGTTCGCCAAAATTGAACATGTTCACTTGATGAATGGAGTTCATTCATAGGGATGTTCATTCATAACTCATAGTTAACTCTTAATTCATTTATAGTTCATTCTTAGTTCTTTTAGTCTATTTTTAATTGATTATCAGTTGATTCACAATTAATTCTTAATTCATTTTTAATTAAGTATCAATCGACTCATAATTCATTTGTAATTAAAAAGTCTTTAAATAAGTTTCCTTGTTCAATGGGCACATGGAAACTTTCCTTGAGTTAGGTTTCTAAAAGGGTATAATTAGAAGTAGAACCCCCTAGTTTTTTCAACATTAATCTAAAATAGGATCTTACACCATAACCTTGTTTTCGCTTTCTTACTTAATAAATTATTTAATATATTTTAGTCTTACACACTTCATGTTTTTTACTTAAGTTTTTGTGTTCTTATTTTGATTCCTTTGTTTTGTGTTTTGGGTTTAGATTTAAATCTATCTATTTGTCATCCATCTTTGTAGTTTTCATGCCCATGACATTTGTCCTTGTTTTTTATTTTCATGGTTTTTGTTTAAATTTAGAATTATAATTACCTTGTGATGGTCAATTCATATTTTTTGGAATTCTTTTTTTGTCTTGGTTTTTTTTATGTGTGTGACATATGGACCAATTGATAAAAATTATTTAAATATTATCCAAATGAATGTTGCTATCCAAAATCTAATGGTCGTTAGATAAAAAGTTTGAAAATAGTCCTAACTTTCAAAAAACATTAAAGATTTTTCTTTTGTTTTGATGGTTCCATGATGTCCTAAAATGGGTGCATATAAAATTCACTTGCAACTTCTTTATTTTTTTCAAATCTTATCACTTTGTTTTTTGTTTTTTATCGAATGTTTTTTACCTTCTTAGACATGGTTTCTTTTTGCATATTCATGGAATATTTAAAGTGTGATTGAAATTATCAGGAATATTTTGGTTTAATAACTTGAAAAAATTATAAATATTATGTTTAGTTCCATTTTAAAATTCTCAACCCAACTTCTGATCAATTTATTTTTCACACATTTTAATAATTAGAAATAGTGTTGTATATATGCTCAATTTTTGTGCTAATGAAATGAAAACTTTTAAGGCCAAAGATAACACATTTTGTTAATTGGTGGAATTGTGATGATAATGGGAGATGGAGGTGTGTGACCACTTCAAACCTCTCAAAGCTTTTTTCCAAGCTTTGGGAAATAATAATTTCATTAAGCGTGGTAGTGAAACTCATTGTTGGACATGATTATTACTAGAAAAATTATTATTTTAAATTTGTGAACAAGATAATTTATCCATAATTGGGATGAATGTTTGTTTTCATTCAATTTTATCAGTATACATGGTGGGAATGAATGCACAACCATGGACCATACATATTTGACCCTTTGAATGAATGGGTTTGTTATTGGGCAAACAAGGTTGAATGATAAAACAAAATTTGGAATGCATGAACTATGTTTTACAATCAAACTTTAGTCAATGTGAAATCATGCCATGTTGTGATTTGGAATTAATTTGTGATTTTTGAATTAATTAATTGCCCAAACAATATTTCCAAAATTTCCTTGGAAAAATCATTATAACTTCATGTAAAGCCAAATTTGCAAACCATTATCAACATTGGATTTTTTTGGAGAGGAAAACAATAATTGTGGGAAAAATGAACTAGTTTAAATCAATTATTTTGAGTTAAGTAGCTCAAAAATGACATATGAAAGTCCACACTTTACATTTATTAAAATTGTTCCAACACGAGAGTTAACAAACTATGCAATTTAATGTGCAATCCCCTATGCATTTGGTTTAACATATTGGTGAACCAATTTATAAATGTCATTATATGTGTGATTGGTAAAAAATCCATGTGAAACCTTGGATTTTTGAATGTGAAATGGATTCCCAATTATTAAAATTAATTCATAAATTTTTGTGTTAAAAACAATTCAATGCATTTTGTTTCTAAACATTCCATGTGATGTTACTTTATGTTTAAGTTTTTTTTCGAAACATTACAATGTTATTTTTTTGAGTGCACACGTAAATTTTGTATGCATGACAAAAATAATGTCAATATTTCAAAAGTCCATTATGATTTCTTTTCTTTTTGAAATTTATCCATATTCGCCAATATGAAATTTATTAAAGTTCATTGCAAAATGGATAATTTTAATATTGATTATTTTTATGTTGAATATGAATTTACATGTTAAGTTCATTTTAAATCTATTATTTATGTTCTCACCTTTTTGGAGGTTTTTCACTTGTGCAAAATGTGAATGAAATGGTAAAAGGTTTGCAAGTGTGAAAAGTTGTTGAAAAACAAGTCCTTGTGTGACACCAATTACAAAAATACTTAAATTTTGCAAAGCATATGTTGATAACTATTCAATGGAATAGTGTTAATTGTATACATCTTTTTTCACCATGGTGTTCCACCCTATTGATTAATCCATACACGAACCAAATGTCCCATGTCCTAATCACAACCCTTATTATCAAAACTCTTTCATCCCATTAGCAAACCAATCCAAAACATATGAATATAAACACCACATTTATTAACGTTTCCTCATGTTTGTCAAATGTTAGTAGGATGAAAAACCTAATCGCTTTTCAATTTTGTAATGAAATGTAAACATAAGACACATGGGTGCAAATGGGATAACATGAGTAACACCCGCCTGCTTCTTGATTGCTTTTGTGACTGCTTTTTGGGAAATATTCCTAAAATAATCTTGAAATAATCTTGAAAAAATATTCTAAAAAAATCTTTAAATTAAAAAAAATTCATAATATTTTTATTAAGGTTTATATTAAAAATTTGGCAAAAAATGTAATTTTCAAAAAAATTCAAATCCATTTACAAGTCCTTTTATTGCTTAAAAACAAGTGTTGCAATGTTTAATGAGTACTTTTGTTAATTTTTTATTCATTGGATGTGAATAATCAACAAATGAAATCATAAATGTTGATCATATATATCATCTAAAAATAAATTATTGATTTCATGTTTATATCACATTTATTATTAGTTGTTCGATGTGACTAAACTAATGCAACTAATGAAAAAAATAATTACAAAAATTAAGATTTAAATTTAAATTATAAATATTTATTTCTTTACTAATAATATCACCTTAAGAAAAAAATAATGTCAATGTATTGATGAAAGGTTTGTTGCATGAATGAGAAAAAAAACGGAATTACTTAAATATCATATGGAAACAAATATTTTGAGATATGAATATAATATTTCATATTGCATCATGTGATTTTATATGTTCATTTTCATATGTGCATTTCAAAAAATGAATGTTTTAAAAGTCAATGAATTATGTGCACGCATTAAAAATTGTTAAGCAATAATAGATGAGGGAACTTTAATTAAATTCAAAAGTTAATAAATAATATTGACAATGTTAAACAACATATGAAGATGAATGGTTATGTTATGAAACATCCCAATACATTCAAACACAAACATGAAAAGAAACAAGTGTGTGAACTTATTTTAAAAGAATATTAAAAATCTATGTTAGAATATGAAATTCAAAAATAAAATAATAGTATCATCATAAAAGTTGAATTGAAAGGCGATGAATGGTCAAATATTTTGTTAAGATGTGGACATGAATGAAATGTTCATCTTATATATGTTTAAATTGGTTTACAAAAAACAATTAAATCAATCACAAATATCCTTATGCACTAATAATTTTTTTGAAAAGGTAATATCAAACACCATTACAAAAATAACATGAATATATGTCATGATGTTATGTTGAAAATACATTGTGTTGATTTATCAAAATGAGACACAAAATATATATTTCATAACATAAAATGATGTGAATGTGCGAATTTAAACATAATTGTGAAAAAAATTAAATGAAAAATTTCTAAGATATCAATTTAAAATTTTAATCTTGTGTCATTGCAAAAATAAATAAATTGATATCGAAACATTAGTTTGAAGACTTGTGATAACAATGTAGTGTCTGAATTTTATTAAAAAAAAGAGTAAATCTCATTAAATAAATTTATAATCACAAAAAAAACCAGATAAAGCTCATTGAATTAAAAATGAGTGGGATAGGATGGGGTTTTGGTTTGGGGAATGAATTGTAAGTTTTTTAATTAAATATGAATGGATTAGAAATTAGGGTTATGCATGGATAACAATTTAAAAGATCAATAGGATTTGAAAACTGAAATGTCATAAGGTGGAATGAAACCAAGGTTGGAAAAATGGCGAATATAGAACAATAGGAAAAGATGGGCATTATTATAAAACAATAACAAGTGAAAACAAATGTGCATTAGGTTAATGGAAAATAAGTTTTACAACCTTGGCCTTCAACTCACAATCCCAAAGTCGAAACAAAACAGAGAGAAAATGAATTAAAAATAAATTAATGCACAAGAAACATTTAAACACATTCCCCTAATGAAAAATAAAAATGTGAAAATGCAAAAAGGAATTCAAAACTCTCAAGTGAAAATTTGAAATCCTATAATATTTTGGAATTTTAAATTGAAATTTGAATTTGAAAATTCAAACTTTTTAAAAATTTGACCCTTTAAGAACCATAGGAATCAATGACACTTCAATGTAATTTTCATTAATAGTTAATACTTATAAAATGCATTATAGAAAAGATAGCGGTTCATTTTGCCCCAAATCTGAATAATGATAGATTTAATGAATGTAAATTACTTATGATTCATCCATGCACACCATTTTGTATACAATAAAGTACCAATATTAAATATGCCTTTTGCAACATAACAACTAAAATATATATTTAAAAAACATAGATTATAAATTCTTACAATCAAAATCTTTATTTCTAAGGATCTTTTATGGACCTCCTCACTCCATCCTGAAGGGGGAATTTATGATTGAAGAGGTGTTTGTTTTTTACATTATGAAAAGCAACTAAGTTGATATAGTTCAAAATCATATTAATCACCATTTTTTTATTTATATAATTTGACATCTTCATGAATTCATTTTCAAAAGCTCATTTTAGTCCTACTTTAAAGTTTTTATACTCTTTTTTTTTTGGGTAAATCAATTTGTGATATTTATTATTTCAAATGAAAATAACATAAAATATATTTTAGTCTAATATTATGTTTCATGTTTTTAATATGCATTTAAATAATTTTTAGAAATAAAAATGTATGTCCAAAATTAGTTTCAAATAAATAAAAATTAAATTTTGATTAAATTTTTGGTACCTTTAAGTTAATGGCACATTAAAATTTATCAATTACTTTTAGCTTTTGCATATTAAAGGCCATATTTTATCAAAATTTCAATGTAATTTAGTAAAATTTAGCATAAATTTACATATTTCATTGAAAATATTTTTATTACACCTAAAGTTTTTAAAACTTGAAATGCAATTTTTTATAAACATAATGAAATGTTCATTTTTTAAATGAGACTTCAAAAGGGTTTTTTAAAAATTTACATTTATATAAAAAACAAAAGACTATAATGTTGAAGGACATTTTTTGGCTTCATTCAACATGTTTGCTAATGATTATGTGAACTAAAAAATGTGGGTGCAATTACAATAACACGAGTTAACAAGTTGTGATTACTTTTGTAATTAATTTGATATGGAAACCTTTTCTTTGATGAAAAGACCGAAAAATTAATGAACATGGAAAGAGGAAAAAACTAGTAATCACAAATTAATTACACTATAATAGTAATAATTAAAAAGGATGGTGAATAGTTGTAAAACAAATAACATTTAATTGCATATAATTGCAAATTGAATAATCACATAATATAAGATTTTTTTCCTAAAAAATATACATTTTCACAAATATCATCATTGTAACTATCACATAGTTCAACCATTTATTTCAACATGAATTATATACATCAAGATTCACAACTTTAAAAATCACACAAATCAAAATAAAGATTACAAAAACATTGACTCTAAACATCAACCAATTCATGTTTTCAACAATAAATATTTTTGATAGTTTTAACAAACAAGTTGTGGACTTTTTATAAGCTCGTGTCAACATATGAAAAATGACGTGTTGAAAAATTGATGCTTTTTGTCCTAATTGACTTCCTTCAACAATTTGTTTTCGTTACACTATACAAAATGCAAGTCACTTTCATTTAAAAAATTGTCATTGTGATCAAGTTAACCACATTCAAGTTCCCACCTCTCAAACCCTTCATTCAGCCCCACATATGATCTACTCAATCACAAGTGTATGAATAATTATGACAATTAATACATTTCATCTAATTAGTATGGTTTACATTATCATACAATTTTAAATTCTTTTGTCCATTCTATTTTTTGCTTTCTTGTTTTGTTTCAATAAAGTTGGGTAGGTTGACATCAATTAGTAAGGTTCGATAATGGTAAGAGCAAATCTCCTCAACAACATGAACCCTTACCAAAATTTACCACATCCAAAACAATGTACAAATAAATTTTCCCATCTTCACCCATAACAAAATGTTGAATAATGTAAAATAATAATCAATTAAATGCCATTAGACCATAATGGGTGTTAGTTCATTGTAGGTAGGAATGTTTTTTAACCTTCATCAACCAACAATCTAGGCATTATTACACAATATATTCAATGTACTAAGCATTTCACACAAACCAAAGGAAATTTCTATAAATATTCATACTTTCCGTGAATGGAAAGAAGAATTGAAAATTTCAAATTTTCCATGCAAGCAAATGTTATATTAGAAAATATTGTGAGGCAAAAACTTCCTTCTAGCACTTAGAAACAACTCTATATGTACTCTTGGCCATGCAACAACTATTCTAACATTCAAGATTACTTATTTGCTACTTTTCAAGTAAGGCGTAAATATAAAACTAGAATAAAAAAGGTCAAAGACTAATAATAGCAAATAACATGGACCAATCAATATATTTGAGCAATCAAGAGCAAGTGTTAAATTATGTGATGGCTTTTATAAACCATGGGATGCTAAGGAAAAAAGTTAGCTCAAAGCCATTTTACAAGCTAAAATGAGAAGTTTTTAACATTCTTCAACCAAAACATAAGGTTTTCATTGCTCTTCATCCAAAACATGCTATGTTAGGTCTCAATAGAGATATTCTTAGCATTAAAGCAAACACCCAAGTATCCTCCTAAAAAATCCACTCTAATTGGAATGAATATATGACATGCTAGAAAACACATCATATGTGCTTTCCCAATCAATATGACTAGAAGCGTCATCTCCATTCCCAAGCCAAAGGAATAAAAACTGAACCTATGTTACCAAGATGTTACATAAAATATATAAGGCCTTTACTCACCTTAACTTGGAACAGCCCTTCTCAAAAGGAGGCTCTTCGTAGTTGAAATGCCAAATTGCACCTTCTAATGAAGTTTTTCCACACAAGACTTCAAGGATTGAAATGAATTTGGCATGTTAGCCTTGACATAATTACAACCTGCCAATGCAAAACAAGAAAATTAAAGAAACAATATAAAATTGCAAGAGAAGTAAAAATTAACAATAACCCTTCATGTAGAAAAAGCGGATGTCAGATATTGCACTCTTTGAAAATGTTGAATATCACATGAATGTATTTCACTAAAACACACTACAATAGGACAAAACACTAATAAACTCCCAATGCAAAACAACTAGCACAACCAACATAGTATCTCAACATGGCTACACCATGAAAGCTCAAGCACACACCATATTGACAGACACAATGGAAAACCCACATTATGGATATCACCTCTCACTTTGGAGAGGCACCACTACAAACCAAATAATCTATTACTGCACAAGGAAGTGCATTATTTCATATCAGATATTAAATATTCTGATATGCATTTTAATCATTTCTAAGATAAATCATTATGCATTTTAATCATTTCTATGATAAATCATTATGCATTTTCTCATATCAATCTATATGCATTATTTCATGGTTCCCCTCCTGACCTCCCTTTAGTGAACCAAGTCCATCCAGTGGTGATTACATACTAGTATACACTAGTCTCATCCTAATGCATTCTGAAATACAATTGTACAGTTGAACAGAGTAACAATACAATGGAAAGAGAGAAAATTTCAGGATTTTCATAGCTAATGAAATCGAGAAAACAAAGCTTCAAATTTGAAGCCCTGGTAAGCTAGTGATATTGCTTACTTATAAGGTTAGGTCAAGTAAGCCAATGCTGAAGCATGTCTCAGTAGGACCTCAATTGAAGACTCCCTCACACCTAGGTCAAAATATGATGATCCACTTTCTACAGTTATATTGATTTTAGTTTAATTTGGGACCACATACAACAGGGGACCATGGCTTTGGTTCAAAACTTAATAGGTTAGTTGCCATCAGAGTGTTTATTATTGAGTTCAAACCCAAGTTTGAACAGCCACATAACTTCATAAGTATTGAGGATTTCTTCAAAAAAAATGAAGTCAACCTGGAAAGTTTTGAGAGATGGCCCCAAGGATATTTCAGATCCAATGACATAACAGCAATCAATCAGCAAGCAAAAAAAGGAAGAAATCCAACCATAAAGAAAGGAGAAAACAAATACCAAAAAAAAAAATTGAGAAGACATCTAAATGACTGACCATATCTCAGATCAGACAACCCAACAGCTAGCAATCTAGATACCTCTCCTATGCTATCGAGCCTTTCTGGCAATCATTAGGATTCTTAAGGAAAGATAATACTGCTAAAAACTTTCATCATGTTTCATTTGCTTTCCTAATTTGATGTTTCATATACTTAGGGTCTCTGTCTTTTTTTGTTCTATTTTGTGATGCAGCACAAGCTAAGAGAATTTAGCCAAATTGGCAAAAAAAAAAAGAAAATGAAAGTAGAAACATTCAGGGATCCTTCTATTTTTTTGGCTACCTTTTGAAACCTGATGTAGAATCTGGCAATTTCTTTTTGAAAAAGTCATTCAAAAACCCAGAGAAACACTCACTTTTCACATTTTTGAAAACAAAATAAAAATCAACAGCTAGCAAAAAAGTGAACAAAAACAAAATTGCTGGTTGGGGTAGGGGCCCTGGTGCAATTTCATGAGTCCAATTTACTTGGTTACCAAATAGATATGACACCCAAAATTGAAGGCATCATTCCTCTCCTAGTAACCAGACCGAAGAAGAGAAAAGGGAATTGGATAACAACTTAGAAATGAGCACACCCATGTAAATGTCTGGATAACAGAATTTGAAGATGCATAAATTGCTAATAGTTCACCAATCTGTAGTCATAAATAAAGAGATTTGGCTCACTGCAGGTGTCTAATATTTAGTGGAACCATTTGCATGACCAACCTTTAATGCTTACCTAAGCTGAACAAATCAAATGGGTTTATCTAGATCACATGCTAGTTCAATTTTGCAAGAAAGTTTGGTGTACCTTAAAGTTCCTCATTGTCAGGTAGATCTGGTACACCTTCTGGTGTTGTGAGACTGTGGGGAAAATGGCGTGGAAGTTCTAATGTTTCCTCTTTAGGCAAGCAAAGCTGCAAAATTGACTTTCCCAGTGAAAATCCCAGTGCTGTTGCAACAGGTACAGCAACTGCATTCCCGACTTGTTTATACCTGAATCAGACCAAATAAAAAAACATTGACAAAATTTTGAAACAGCTCGTTGGACTGGACAAAGTGACATGTATTAAACCTGGTTAACCCTGCAGTGTTGAAAGCCCAATTTTTTTGCATTATTCTAACCCAGCTCAAATAACCCTTTTGCCCTACAGTCCTCTCACTGTCAAAATCATCTGTACATTTCTTGTTACCCTTTGGTGCAAGAAGAGTGTTTCTTGTTTACAATGATGACCTTGAGACTCCAAAAGCAATGGTTTTTGAAGACCACAACCATTATGTAACAACCAGTCTGTACATTAGAACTATGCAATTTGAACAAACAAACAAAAATACCTTTCTTTTATGGGACCAAAGAGCTTGTAGTAATCTGGAAAGCCTTGAAGACGTGCATTCTCCCTGATAGTGAGCACCCGGTCTTGCACAGGATGCAAGATAATCTATACACCCCGAAAAATGTGAGAACCCACTGATTAATGTCTAACACAGATTCTAAGAAAATGTTCTAAGAATTTACAACCAAACAAAGAAACAAGGGGTTCATTCACCTGGTTATGGGGCTGAGGACGAGTGACAACTGTGGGGACAATTTCATCCCACCACAGTCGTCCAAAAGGCCTGCAACCACACAAAATGTTAGTCAAAAACATTTTCTAGAGAACTTTCAAGGGACCCAACATTCCAATTGGAACTATCATAGAACAGTAATTTCTATTAGATGCCTTCTTTCTGTTTTGAAATGCAGAACTCACTTCAATGATCTGCCCTTCATATAACTCACAGCATAATCTGGAACCTGCAAGCAAAATGCAACAAAATAGGTTGAGGAGGAATTCAAGTCCACATGTAGCCAGTGTTACTGCTGGGTCACAATTTTAACAGTTGATTTAAAACATCGTATTCTAATGGGTCTCTGTAAACATTGCTGAGTGCTCATAAATAATCCTGACAATCTCTGTTTCAACTAAATACCAGCTTATACAAGCAGTGTGATGAAAGTTGTAGGGGAGGTTCCCGTGCATTCTCCTGAAGTTCGACAACACCCTTGGGCGATTTAAACATTGTATTCTAATGGGTCTCTGTAAACATTGCTGAGTGCTCATAAATAATCCTGACATTCTCTGTTTCAACTAAATACAAGCATTGGGATGAATGTTGTAGGGGAGGTTCTCATACAAGTGTGTTCTCCTGAGGGAGGGGCACAGCCTCGTTCTCAAACTTCAGGAGAATGCATGAGTATGGGAACCTCCCCTTACGTAAAGAATTCTCTTTTTATTTCCTTGCTTCTTTCCTGTTTCACAGAAAAGAAATATTTCCATGGGAACATGGAAACATATAAAATTAGGGGAGCTCCCTTGGCATAACACCTTAGGGTTCTTCTGCTGGGGGAGATCCCTCAGAATACACATAGAGAAAAAATGGGAGTTGTTTATGATCCCAGGCCAATTGTACTTTCACCATACATGCCAGAATTATTGATAAGGTTGTCAAAATGATTGGAGAGATGGCCTCTAAGACTTTACCAGAGGTTTCCCTGAAGACAGATATTCACGTGGCTCTCGTACAATATCCACTGTGATGCCATCTTCCTTTATTATAATCCCTTTCAGACTCCTAAAATTTGCACCCTGCAAGTAAAAGTGCAGTACAACATCAATTCTACAACCATAATACATGCATTGCAGGATACCCAAATGACCTGGCATCAATGTCAGCAATGCCATGCATTTTGTGAATAGTACCCAACAGAACCGGTTCAACTATATATCAGTCCATTTTGCTGCCAATCTATTTCTGCACACTTAATCCAGTAGAGTCTGAATCTAACCCCTTCAGAGGTAGGTAAGTGACGTATGAGATCACCCATCTCTAAGAGCAACATCTTACATAGGAAGACATGCTTACTTCTTGCAACCTAGGGCTTTGAGAGCTTTTGCAAACCTTTTTTTTTGGAATTTGGCAAACTCGCTGATAATCATCAGTGTTCAAGCAGAATGGCCGGTGATCAGGCAGCAAGACTTTATCATTCTTTGAAAGTGGACCCCCAATTCCAGTTCCTAGCAAGTCCAAAAGAACATCAAGATTAAATTCTGCAACCCATCTCTATCACACTGACAATCGATGTAGTCCATATCAATATATCCATGTCTAGGTTGTGAACAGAATATGCTAAAACAAATATTGGCTATTAATATTTAAAATTTTAAAAAAATGACAACATAGACAGGCATTTCAGACTGAGTTTCTGCCACCATTTCATTCTCACCTATCATGTAAGTGGTATACATATATGGGTGAAGATTATCAATAGAAGATACAATGATGAAGAAAAGCTGGACTGATTCAAGCACATACCACAACTATAACTTGAAGTTACTTGTGCCCTCTAATTTCACAATCAACATAATTGCAAAGAAAATACCTCATTAGAAGGTAGCAAATTACCTTTCTTCGGCAGTCTTACAAACCGCTGGAAAGATGTGTGTGGATCCTCCTCATAATACATCTCATCCTTATCATGGAAATTATCCACCTGCATCAAAAGATGACAGTCATCAGATTTGAAGAAAGGAAGTAAATGGGAAGCCAGAAATAGTCAGTCTCATGTTTCCACACTGCTGAACCTGACCCCTATTGCAGCAACTGAGTCCCTTAATTCAAAGTAGGCACACTTGTCTAGCTCAGCAGTTCAACACCAAGGTTATTGAGCTGCCAAGTCCATCATTGATAACTTCAGAGATCTCATGTTGAAATCTCTCCTGACATTAGCATCCTGCTGTATTCAGCTCATTAGTGGTAAATAAATCTATAAAGATGTGCCCATGACAAGTGACTAGCATTTATTACCAGGGAAGACTAAGAGAGGGCCTTACTGCTGGCAAATCAGAAAATGCATCCTTCAGAACTAAAGGCTTCTGAAGCCATTCAGGAGCTTGCTTCTTATCATCATACGCAACTAGACACCGCTGCACATTCCACAAAAAACATGCAAACATCATCAGACCCAGTCATAGACCCAGAGATCCTGCAAGACCATTCTGGTTTCAATTGATGGCACCAGTTCTTATGCACTTGCCAGGCCCCTAACAGAATTGAGAAATGATAATATCTTACAAACCCATTTCCCAAAGAACTGACATTTGAACACAGAAGAAATATTCATACTGGCATCTTCAAGGCAACCCATCTTTCATGCTGGAAAAAATCTTGCTACTTGTGCTCAAGGTCTGAGGACTGGGATTTACTGTTCTGTCTGTGAGCACCATAGATGTCTAATTCAGGCAGGTAATCTTTCATACCCTTCCATTCCTGTTTCATCAACATAGCCTAGCAAACTATATAGAGAATTTTCAGAAGAGCTAACCTCCCATTGGTTTGGGATACCACCTCGAACAATGACACTGTGTGTAGGCAGTGGAAAAGGTGGAAGCACCTGCACAATTACATTCAACTGAGGATAAACAAAAGCAGGTGATGGAAGACATTCCTTAGAAGCTCCCTCCATCAATTCAGATTCATGCTGTAAAAAGTGATGTGAGTAGCACAGAACATGATTATGCCACATCTAAGGTGCCACATCCGCCACAAGTACTTCTAAACTATGAAACCAATCTCTCACAAGTTGAAGCATTCACTCTTTTTCCTGATTGAATGCACCTACACAGCAAAACCCTCACCATCCCTTGAGAAATAGATCAGACTCATACCTCATCAGAGCATGCACCAAAAAGAAAACAACGCATGCGAAATTGAGGAAGACCATAACAACCAGCAACCATGAGGCCAATTTTTGCCTGCAGATTGCAAAATATTCTCTAATTAGACAAAACCATTTTAATGAAGAAATTTCTCAAAACCACAATCCCTTCACCTGATACAAAGTTCTTCGAGCATCTCTACTCACACGTCTACCACATCCAATGTAGAGTATTGATTATTTCCCCATCCCCACCCACAAATATGAAAAATTCAACAGCATAAAGTTGAGAGACTATTCAAATGCCACCACATGGGCCAATAATTATGGCCAGCCACCCAAAGGCAGTCATCTTCTTTTATGGGCCTTTTTGCAGATCACTGTATCCTGTGCATATTTACAAGTCCAAACTCAGTTTCAACTGTACTTGATCCAAAGTACTGTGTACAGGTCATTGTACTGCTACCAGTGGAAATGCTCTTATACCCATGAAGCACTGGCAGAAAATTTCTAGTGTATCTGGAGGGCACATTGTCAAGGAACTTTTCCTCTGCAAAAAGCAAAGCAATTCAAAACACCTGCTCCAGCATTGCATTTTGATTTTCAAAACACTCACTCCTATTTTTCTTTTTCCCATGGTAACATACCTAACAGGTATCATACACTACACACCAGATATCATGAGAAAGAATTGAAAAGAAATTTTCTGCTGGTGCTTTACATCATTGAACACCTGAGGAGCAGGGCATTCCCAAAATAAGAGCCCCCTTGCCTCTGCATTGTGCAGGCATTTATTTCCAGGGGCTTTTTGGATAGGGCAAGGACCTGACGACAAGGCAATACACCCTAGAACATACAACCTGGTGCTGAGTGTGTTTTTGCACTGCACATTTGTGAATTCACAACACAGTCAGCAAGTGTGATGCTTTGATCACTAAAGGTCCTCTCAGCCCCACTAACCACTCAGTTGGAAATACACCAAGCCACAGATCAGTTTTGGTTTCTCACTACAATCAGCCACTACATCAGACCCAGAGTGAATATCCCAAAATGATCAAATGAAGCAAATTGTTTAATTGATGATTGCTCTGCAACCTCAACAAAAAGGGAAACAATTAGAGCATCTCCAGTGGTGCTCAGTATGTGACCCTGCAAAAATATTTCACTACCAAGTGTAGTTATTTACTTTTTTCCAACCCCACCCATAAAATTAAAATTTGGACTACAAATAGGTGAGAGACTAGTAATAGCAAACCTCCTGGAAAAATCTTTATGATTGGCCAATTAGAAACAGGAAGTAGCAGTCAGATCATATTTATTACACTCTTCTTTGGCAGGTGTCAGGCTTTGCTGTGCCTGTTACCAGCCTCAGCAAACTATGCAAAAATGCTGGGCCAAAACCATTTTGCTGAGTTAAATCAGCATGTTTTGACTTTTCTTTATCCAATTTTAATTTGCAAGGTCACATACTGAACACCGCTGGAGCTGCTCTTAGTTTGCCAACTGAGTAGCACGAAGTTACTCTGCATGCTGTAGGCCCTCCATATCAAAGGTGGTCATGCTGTAACCAAGACAATGGGGACAAAACAATTCCCTCACCCCACATATCCACATAGCTCTTTCCGCAATTGGTTGATGTAAAAACCCCTATGTTAGTTGGGCTTGCTTACAATAGGCAACATGTAGGATGACCTAGTGGTGAATTGACTGGCACAACCACTTTTAAGGCAACCACTAGTCCCAACCACTTGGGCTTTCAATTGATGCTTTTGCAATCTCAAAGCAACTATCAGGCCCATAGCTGGATTGCAGTGTGATGAATGAAAGAGCTACACAATGCATGAGACTGCTAAGCAGATTTGCCTTACAAGGCATGTAGGGAGTTCAGCCTATGTAATTGTCGGTCAGGAGAGATTCTGCCCTTCACCCTAAGCTTCTTAGTGTTAAATGCTCTTTCAAATGCATGCAAGTGCCACATAGAAATCATGAGGTTAAGAAAATAGTCTACAAAGTTCCCAATGATGTGGCAGAATCTCTCCTGAGTGCCAATCACTTAGTTAATCTCCATTGGTCAGACCCAGCTTGCCGCCACCTGCCACTCATCTGGGTCCTCCTAATGGCCATTACCTACTACATAATATCAATCCATGCAGACCAACAAAATACTGTTCACAAGCCAGAAGGTAGATAGCCAGAAGTTTGCAAGACAATTGCTGACCTGATAATTCATTGAAACTGCTCTTGAAAGGGCATACCGTCCAAGAATTCCATCACAAAATTTTAGAATGTCAACAACATTCTCCATCAAAATGAATCGGGGCCGAAGGAATTCTACTATGTCCATGTAGACCACCATCTGCTTGTTTTTAGGATCGTCTAGGGGTTTTTCATAGTTGCGAAAACGATTGAACCCACTAGCACCCTGGCATGGGGGGCCCCCACATATAACATCTACATCACCCTGTATTCCAGCCCAGCCACACACAACATCCAATTTAGTTGCTCACAGACACAAAAGAGACCACTGACCATGTACATCCTAGATCTCAAATCCCAAAATATCATATACTTGGGATTGAGACAGAGAGAACAGCCTTACTGGTAGTGGTAGCAGCTTGCATCTCCTACCATCAATGACAAATTGTTTCACAAGATCTGGACAATCCCTGCAATCCACCTCATAATCAAAAGTCCGAGCTATGTGGCTTCCAAGTCAAAGTCACAACAGCACTTTGCAACCTTCCTTCCAGACAGGCAGATCAGACTTCAGATCAGGTTTAATTCTTCATTCCTGGTTTTTGGAAAATTGTGAAAAGCAGCAGTTGCACACCAATTTTCATACCGATAGCACTAAACCCGAACAAATTCAGTACTAGTTGAAGTCTGTGCCAGAGACAAACACAAGCTTGCCAGAACCATACCTCCTGATCTCAGGAAAAAAAATTCAGACTCAGTTGACAAAATGAGAATCAGATGAAGCAGCAGTCTTAAGTGCAGCTGACCACTGCTGGCACAAGTTGCCCAATGAATCTATTCCCCTCAGGCAGTACATGATCAGTTGTTTGCAAACCAAACATTAACATAAGAGGTTGAATTCACCTACATGCTTGCAGCTGGTTCCCATGAGTTCTCCTCCTCAGTGTAGCCCTTCCACTTCACCTGGGATCCACTGGAAAAACTTGTAAGATGAGACTCGCTGAAGAACAAGGGAGAAAGGTACTGGCACTCACACCCCACCATATCCAGTAGTCCCGGAAAATAAAGATTGCTAATGGCATCAAAACAGGATAAATTCATCATCACAGTAGTTTGTCTGGGAATGGATACAAAACAGAACACAATCTACAAGCCAACGGTGCTCTGGCCTTCTACAAGTTGAATTGATATGATTTGGATCAATCATGAACAATCAAAGGGAGCCAACCTTGAATTCAAGGCCCTTGTTAGTTGCTAGCTCTGGTTGCTCCTTCTTGGATGTGTTGGGGAGTTTTGATTCATCAGCACCTTCTTCATCATCATCCTCTTCCTCTGGATCACTCTTGGAGTCCCCAACCCACCGGATTCCAATGAGCCTTTCAACCTCATACTCTCCAGCTTCAAGAGGCTCTGTATCAACATCACTCTCATCACTGCTCTGACTGTCATGGTCCATAGATTCTGGAAACTTGTCGCAGAGTTTCTTCCACTCCTTAAGCAGTGTAAGGAAATCCTCTGCAGCCTCCTTACGGACCTACACATTAGAATGTGCCATCAACAACAGGAAGGTTACATAACCTAACATTTCAATACAGGAGGAGTTCAGACATGCAGGCAAATAGATGTCTTTAACACTCTTGAACCCCAATCTCACCTTCCAAACCAATGTTATTCACACTCTCCAAGCACTTAGAAAAGGAAAGGAGATTGGCAACATCAAGTATCTTCATAACTACTAAAATTCTTTCCATACATATGTCAACCTGAAACCTGAGGGATAACCTGATAACAAGGTTATAAATGCTCAGGTCTGACAACACGACAACAACCAATAGGCAAGCATGAAAAGGATGAAACCAAACACTTAAGAAATGAGAAAACAAAACAAAATGACAAAACTGAGGAGTGGTTTGAACCAGTGTTGTGTGGGTACCCGCATCCAAGTGTTAAAACCAGTGGTTCTGGATCTGGGTATCAAAAACTTGACCTGACCAGATCTAAATGTTAAGAACTCGATCTAGACCCCCATGAATCACTGACCATGGTAGAACCAAGGTAAAACCTGGAACCTTCTACTGACCTGTTTTTGGTGGAGGAACCCCAAGGACCTACCCGGGTTTCAGTGTCTTAGACAGGTACTATTAGGGTTTAGGGACTCGCATCACTTTGAGTTCGAGAGTTTCCTCTTTGTGTATAAGCTGTAAGCTCTGACTTTTGTCTCTTTGATTTCTCTAGTGTATGTGCTCTGATTTTTGTCTGTCCAAGCCCTAAATCCTAACCGTACCCAGAATCGCATCCACTTCAACAACCCTAAACACTACCTGATAACCCTCATAAATGGGGAAAATAAATTGAACCATACCTGTAGGTTCTGGAATATTTTTAAAAAAATTAAAAATCTTACCCAAAAGGGTAACCAAAGTTATAAAATATCAAATACCTGGGACTGTATGTTCTCTTAAAAATAAATAACCCGCACAACACTGGTTTGAACAGCAGTGATGTTCAATTGTATTTTCAGGGACCTTTAATAGTAATATGTATGGTATTGACTATTGACCAATAGCATGATATGCCCCCTGATTTCATCAGTTCTTGGAAATGGTTGAAGAAGCATTGACATTTTAAACAAGCAACCTTGGGGTTTCTTGTGTAAACCCCAAGATGGGGTAACTGCTAAATCCAAGAAATTGCAACACCAGAGGTCAATTTGATGGCAGGGCAAAAAAGACAGAATTACTGGAGCACTAAAGGAGTTGAAGGTGACTAACCCTTGTTTCTGGATGATTATGCTTCAGTGAAATGCATGCTTCCTCATTATAATCAACTGCCCACCTCTGCAACCCCACACTGAATCAGATGCATACACAGAAAACATTCAATCAGCTGAAGAGGGGTACAGAAAAAGCAATAGGGAGAATCTGGAAATACATGGAACATGTTCATCATATAGCAAAATTGATACAACAGGATCCTTGGTAGCTTGAACAGGTTTGCTTAGATAGAGACTCATAAAAGTGGCTGTACATTGGATATCCTCCAAATGCGATGAGAAATTTTCAAAACAGCTTAAACTTGACTACATTAACAACATATAAAATCAAGCCATGATTCTAGAGAGACAGACAAAAGCAATGTATAAGCAGTCAACTCTGGTTCCACATACAGAACAACACGTATCCAAGTAAAAATACCGTAATGAGGTTAACTCCTGCCAAATTGGCACCCAAACATAGACCTGTTGACATGGCTCCACATCCACTGTACAGATCAAGCAGCTGTAGCTCTGTCTTGGTCTCACTTGTGTCACACTGCTGTGGATCCAGCTTCACTGATTTATGACAGGATGATGATTTTGATATAGGAGAGGAACCATTCTGTATTGCATTCTCAATTGTGGAGACATCACTGTCTGTGCGGTCAATCCACCCAGGACCTAAATTGAAAGCCATTATAAGTACCTTGAATTTCTGATAGGTAATGCAGCTACAGGAGCAATAAAACCAGACAAAGTTTCCAAGGAAGAACTCCCTACATGTTATGGATCTGTTTTGTTATTATGCAGTCAAACTACAGTTAGAATACCTTTGAATGTGTGATGGAACCTAACCCTATGGACAAAAGCAAATATTATCTGCAGAGTTGCAGGACAATCCTGACCAGTTTCTGAAGAGGTTATGCTTTGAGCATCTGATGACACAAAAATAGCTTCTGACATCCATTGCATGATGCCAGCAAACCAGAAATCCAGACATGGCTGCCAACTCTGATTTGTTCCTTACCAGATAATGACTCTGGAAGCTCATAGAAAGTCGCATAAGCATACTTGTAGCCCTTGTCAAAGAAGTAATCGCAGGGGGGTATGACCCTTGCACCTTTGTGAAATCTAGTCTGCATAGTAATACACAGAAAAAGACAAGGCCATTAGAGTTCTCAATGCAGGATGTAACCAATTATATAGAACAACATTTTATTGGCTGAAAACAAAGGTGGCATCATAGATCTCACCTCAGAAGGCAACCGAATCACAGTCTTCTTCTCTGTAATGCAATCTAAAGGATTATCATCATGCAACTCAGAGAAAAAGACACGCTGTTTGTCCAAGTTCAGGCCTTGGTCACCCATTGCCTGCGAACAAAGATGATATAAAAGTCAACATCAAGCAACTAGAAACAAAAGATACCATTCTCATATAGTACATCTTCATGAGTGACCAATGACAATTAAATCCTTGTCTGACAACAAAATGAGTTCACAACAAATATCCTAACTAACACCCCTCACACTGAAGATAATGCATCACAATGATCACAAGCTAGCTTCCACTTTTTGACACCAAAAGGATCAATGACTGGGTGATCCTTGATCAGGAGCAAACAAAGATATCAGAAGATTCCAGTTCAGACATTCTTCTCCACAGGACCCATCATATGACAGTCACCTCTGCATAGCCAAAAACACATTGCAGTACAAAGCTTACAGTTTCTGACGCTCGGAAAAACCATTGTACAGTAAACCACTCACTGCTATCCTCCTTTTCAAAAAGCTCAATAATCCGTCCCAGATAGTCATGTCCAGTGTCATTCTGTCCCCATTCAAAAAATCCCACATGACATTGCATGCAAAAATGCTTGAAACCTAATCAGACTAATTTTAAAGTATGACATGGCTGCTGGAGGCAGCAGCATATAAACAGCAAGAATGAGAGTACTTTCTACGTGAAGGGCACAGCTGCAAGATCGGGCAACAAAAAGAGATTGCATGAGATCAATAAGCGATTGTGCAACAAAGGAATCAGTTGAATTCTGGTAAGGGACAGGAATTTTGCTTACATTCACATGGACACAATCCCCCAGAAGATAAGTTTCACCATCAACTTTCGCTTCCTTATAGTGTGCAATGACTGGAAGCTGTGATTCTTGATCAGCTGATTCTGACTGCAACAATACATACAATAAAAGTTCTAGGTCATGAACTACAATTGGAAGAAGTGTGTCCATTGCCATGTTGCTCGGTTGGGAGAGTTCATCAACAGGCGCAAAAGGAAGCAACAAATCGAAGAATAGGAACCACGATCCTCTCACCTTCCTCTTGGATTTTTTGATGTAGCGATGCGGATAGTCTCTGACAGCCTTGTCTTTGGCAATGCGACTGCTTTTCACCAAGAATGTGGCATCAACATCTCGGGCAAGCTTCTTCTGTGGCTTCAACTCCGTTGTCCGCGCGACAGGCTTCGCGTCAAATTTCAAGGCCACGGAGCGCGCGGCAACGACTTCGTCTTCTTCTTCTTCTTCTTCTTCCTCATCGGGTTCTCCTTGGAAATCAGAATCTGACAACTGGACGATTTCATGGTCCGGAGGTGGCGACCAGCCGCCTGGAGTCGTCTGCCTGTGTTTCTTCTTCCTGTTGGAGGAAGGCTCCGGGGCGTAGACCTTACCTGGTCGCTTTCGCGTTTGCGCAGTGTGTTTGAAATCGTTGGTTTTTGTCGACTCCGTTGTCGAGTCATGTGTTTTGGCTAGATCGGGTAATCCCCCCCGATGCGCAACAGGCTTCCCTCTCAGAGAAAGACGTCTCATTGCAAAGCGAAGGACCTCTCTTTACCCGGTCAAAGACAATGCACTGCAAAGGCAGGTCAAGAAGAGAACAGACAGAGGAGACAAGAAACTCTGCCTTCAAAATTCACAAGAAACGCTTCCCAGCCACGCTAAAACTGGAACGACAACATGAACGCTCACAGCAACGAGGTAACCAGCAGAGAAGAGACAAGGTCGACCAAAAACAGACTTTCACAAAAGCAACAAGACGTCGAAATCTGATCAAATACGCACAACATCAAGTGCAGGAAGCGAACACGAGCCAAAAAGACAAAAAAACAACACAAATACAGCAACAAAGACAAAAAGAAGAAGAAATATTAACGAAGGTCACGTCTTTGATCAGTTATAGAACTCGTGCTGGTTCAATTATCACAAGCACAATCGGCAATCCACAAAACGGGCAAAAAACAGAAAAAAAGATATTACAGAGAACGACAGAAGCACACTTGAAAGTACAGGAGCTCCTTAACCGAGGCAAATTTTTTACTGCAAAACGAATACCAGTAGCATTGACATATAAGCCTCAAACCAATCGAGAATTGAAGAAGAGAAGAAGAAGAAGAAGAAGAAGAAGAAGGAAAAAAAAAAGGTAAGGAAAAGGTAGGGTTCGCGGCTGCACTGATAGTCCTACTCGGTGCAAATGCAAGCAAACGACCTCCAGACTCCAGACGACAAAAGTTACAGGAAAAGAGGCTACAGAGAACCAAGAAACGAAAATGTTGGTTTCTGCAGTGTGAGTTCAAGAGAGTTTGGAGTGGTGAATAGATACCGAGCGAGCAGCGACGGTCGGGGGCTGGTGAGAACGAAGCTGAAACCAGCTGCTGCAACGCACAGAAGCCCCACTGTGTGCAACGCTCCGCTGCAACAATAGCGCACTACGGGAAAGGACGCTTCGGGGGAAGGGAAGGGAAGGGAAGGGAAGGCGGGGGAAACAAAAGGAAGAAAAGAAGAGGACGATGCACTGGATGCCGTCCATTCTGAATAAATTCATCCATCCTCTGGACGCCATCCATTTTGAATCATACTGAACCGCTGGATCTGTTTCATATAAAGAAACTCATCCATCCACTGGATGCAGTGGTTTTGAATGAATAAAACAACTGGTTCACATTTGCCATTAAACCCTAATCTGTTGTTATCAATCCCGCCACCCACCATCACAAATGACCACACATTCATTCATTCATGGCCCTGCCATTAGCTCAGGCCAAAAACGGTGACAAAATAGTGGGGGGGTGGCCTTCCTCCAGTTTTTTTTCACTAGAAGGGAGTCGAGGTCTTTTTTTTTCTTCTTTATTTTTGGTGCAATAGATCATCACCATCCTGACCGTCTTGTCTTGTCTTGTACAGTAAAGAGAGAAAACTCTGCAAAATTTTATTTATAAACACACCACAGATTCCGAAAATGTTCAAAGGAATAATGGAAAAAAAAAGGGGAGAATTTAAAGGGTGTTAGGTTACCACCAACTACATGTCAAAATCTCTCCATTTCAACCATCAAGTGCATGTAACAGGTTAGCCATGGTGATGGGGTGTGTCATGAAGGGGTGGAAGTTGAGAAGTAGGTAGACCTACAGCTATTGTCTGACTTAAAATGGAGGATGTTCATTTTACAATATAATTGAAATTTTTTGATGAAAAAAAGTTATTTATACTAAAACAGGAGAGTCCTTAGGCCTTTAAAAGCTTTAAATGACATGCGCACAATTATGTAAAAACATATTGGTTTGTTTGTAAACATTCAAATATCTCAATTGGGAGGAATTGATTTGTGAGGTGTTGGTTGCAATAACTCTTTTCTTTAGCTTGAGTTACATCAAAGGTAGCAAATTTTTTTTAATTACACAAGATTAAAGGAAAAAATCCACTCGTGTTAGGTCAACAATGACAATGTTAAATAAAGTACAAATTTCATCTTTTGGTGAAAATAATGTCAATTTGTTGATGAAAGGAGTTGGACGTGATTAAAGGAAACACATGTAATTATTCTCATCCCACATGGAAGCTAGCATCTCACACAATGGCAACAAAAGTGTAGCGAATTGCATCATGGGTTTTAATGCATTCATTGTCATGGGCACAAGGTAAGAAGTAGGCACCCATAAGGTCGATGGGATGTGTGCACATGCATCAAATGATAGATGTAATTGAAGGATGTGGTAGTCCAAGGTATGTTTAATGCACTGTGGAGTTTTGGAAAAAATAACTAGTTGTTAACTACATATTGTCTTTGCCTTAACATTCAAGAATATTATTTCAAGTGTTATATGAAGTGAAATATGTAGGTCGTTATCCTTTCATCATTATTTTTGCCTTATTATTATTGCCAATATCTTTTAGAATTTTATTTATTTATACCTATGTGATGGTATTGTCAAACGTAATTTAGGAATTTGAATGCAAAATATATTAGTTTATGGCCAATCTAATAAGCTTCAACAACTCTTGACATGCATTGTTGAATGGGTGCATTTGTCCATATGTGATCAATATGGGATCCATAAATTGTTGTAATTTCTTTAAATTGAAGTTCCATTGAATATTGGTCCATAAAACTTTGGAGTTCATTTGATTGTGTTGAAATTTGATCAAACATGTTAATATGGAAATCGCTAATTATTATTATGGGACAAGAAATTGGCATTAGTTCCAAAAACTTTTGAAGGTGAATTATGAACATTAACAAGGATAATGTTAAAGGTTTGTATATTATTATTATATGAATAACATTTCTTGTATTTGCATTGAATGTTGTTGCAATATACTTCGCCCCTAAATATGTAAAAGTTTCATGTGATGATAAGGTTGTGAAATTGTCATATATAATCATTGTACCAGTTCAACCATTTACATTAATCATAGAATGTGTTCTTGTATCAATATTCAAAGATGTATTATTAGACGTTAATGTGTTGAAATGTGTTTCATTGAAGCATAATATGTGAGCTGTAATGAGATTGTAATATGAGAAAACATCATTTTTATGTAAAAGCAATGATCTAGTATTGAGAGAATAAATTAGTACATGTGAATCACAAAATGTATGTGGTTTGAAGACATCCCATTGTGCAATGGTTTGTAATCAAAGCATATCCATGGCAACTTATGGATTTTTTTTTTCCTGTACATGACATCACCAAATATAAGATGTTCATTATTCATTTTTTGAAGTAATGAATGGAATTCATGGGTAGGCATGATTTTATCTTGAGCATTAATATTGGTTGAATAAAGAATAATAAGTAAACAATATATTCATTACAAATGTTATATGGTTCCATTCCAGTACAATTAATAATATTTTGTGAAAAAAACCCAATATCTGCATTAGGAAATTTATCCATCCATATGTTAGTGTCATTTCTTGTTGCTAATTCAAGAGCTTGTGATTTTATGTTTTCTTAATTTGTTGTGTATGTATTTTATTATCAAAACTATATATAAATATTTTTCTTAATAAATTGTATTGTATTTCATGCATGTTATATGCTGCATTCCATGTGGAATGGTCACCTTTGAGAGTATGTTCATTATCAAAGAAAGGAATAAATAATAATAATTGTTCTTTATAATAATTTTCTAGGTCTTGATATTCATTATAATGCACATAACAAATTATATGAATTTTTTCCCTAAGATTTACAATGTCATAATTTGCAACAAATTCAATGAGAAAAATGTTAGATAAATAGTTAATTCTTTTGATGTATTTATCAATGATTAATGGACACATAATATTTGTTGAATTTAAAGGAAATATTTTTAATGATGCAACGTTTTTAAATACAAGTGCACATTCTTGTAATGGGGATGTATTAATGAATTTAAATGTTTTAGATGCATGGTATAATGGTATAAACAAACACAATATATGTAGTTCGTTATGCTAACATTTGTTGAGCATTAAGAAAAACATTTCCCATCTTTCGAATGCAAATATGTGTTTCAATTTTGCTTTCATTGCAAGTAATAATTCTATATTTTCAACTTTTTTGTCATTGTTTTATTTATTTTTGTTAGATAAAATGTGCAATAACTAGTTGCAACATAAGGGTCAAATATGAATTAAACATCTTTGTTTGCTTGCCAAAGATTTCCAACATGAATACCAAAGGGATTTGTTCATATGTCTTTACATAATCTTTGTAAAAAAATTATTGGTTTTTAAAATTTTATTCATAATACATTGATGTATGTCTCTTTATCTATAAAAAGCAATTTTAGTAATGCACTAAATGACATAGGTGTGGTTTGTAAATCAATGTTATTAAGTTCTTCGAAAATTCTTTGTTAATTTCACCTAAATGAACCCTTTTTTGAAGGGGTTAAAAATTCCATTGGGAATGGTTCAAGAATTTGTGTTTTTCCCATAGGAGACCATGGAAAATTAAATCAACAAATGGTTTGATTTTTCTTCCTACAAGTCTTTTTGCAACAATGTGTTTGAGCTTCATGAAGATTGGGTGCCAGTTTGTTATTGTTACATGATATATATTTTTCCACAAAGTTTTCAATTACATTGTTTGAATCCAAACCATAAATTGGTGCATTTGCAACCCATAAAAGTCCATGGTCATGTTGACTTCCCATGACTTTGAAATTATGTAACAAAAAAAAATCTAATAAATGCCCAAAAATGGAATTAGTTTTTATACACAATGTACGAAAAGATTTCATATAATGATCATAATATCGTGCACATGTAATAGGATCACATCTTATAAGATTTGCAACATGTTTGGGTTCGAATTTGTCAAAAGGAATGTTAAGTCCTAATTTTTTATTATTTAAGTCATATAAACATCTTAATAAAATAAGCCATTTACTTTCAACATTAGTAAATGTAACAAAAATGTTGGGGGACCTAATTGTCAAATCATTGCAAAGACATCTTTTCTTAATCAACTTAAATAATCAAGTGAAGTACGTAGTCCTAAAAATCCATATATCCTAAATCAAAATGTAAAATAACATCCAAATTTGGTTTATTTATGACATCATGTGCTTGAAGTTAACGTCCAAAGAGTTTCCTTTTACATATGTGCACCCAAGATGATGAAATAATGAAATGAATCAATAGTTTAATAGTTTAAAAAACAAATTTGGTATATGTGTGGCAAAATTATGATTTTTATGTAAAAGCTCCCATTGAACAATCATTTGATCATACATTTTTATTCCTTGGTTGTTACAAGGTTGTCCAAAAAACAATGTAGGAAAGTTCACTTCTTCACAATGGGGATCTTGAAAAAGGCCCAATGGTTTGAAATCTTGACTTGGTGCCACAATTATAGCATTTTCAAAATAATCATATATATTTTTGGAAGATAATGTGTTTTGCACCATTGTATATGTTAATATGTCTTCTTGTTCCTCTTCAAATCTATCTTCATTATTATGGTCACATGATTCATCATCATCTACATCACAAGAAACATTTGTATTGGTTTGCATTGATAATGTGAACATATCAAACCAACATGGATGAATTGTTATTCTAAAATTTTCATATAATGGTGTGTTGAAAATATTATGTACTGCCAACATAATAAAGTTTGAACAAACATTACCTATTAAATATGGTGATTTATATTTCATTCATCTTTTTAATGGGAAAAGCTTAATGTTTTTCAACAAAATAATACAATGACAAACCCAAAATAAAGTTAAAAATCAATGGTTAGAAAACTATTTAAATGTTAATTAACTAATGTACGAAGCAAAACCAAGAAAAAGAAAAGGGAAGATGTTGAGGGGTAAAAGGAAAAAAGAAAAAGAAGCCTAATCCATAATGTTAGTTAAGTAATCCTTGAGAAAAAAAAAATAAATAAAGAGAAAAGAAGGGGCAATGGCCCGCTACTAACTAGCTATTGATACATTACCCAATGCACGATTCAACAAAATGCCATTAATTTGGAGATTTCAATTTCACAAAATACTTTTGAATTATAATAATGATATAGATTTTGGGCAAGATAATGGAATATTGACAAACACAAAAATTGGGGCAATAAAAAAACCCTTAAATAATAAAGATAATATGGAGTGAGGTATATTGTGGTATGTTGGTATGTGGTATGTGGTATGTTGATGTTGATATGTGGGTATGGTGATAGGTATTGAAAATGTGGATGTTTTTGTCAATTTTTTGGTAGTCAGGAATGAATTAAAAGATCAGCAATAAGGAAAAATATATGATCATATTGACACTTTAAAGGTGTGGCCTTACTATATGTAGTAAAGACCTATCTACATACAAAAATAGTGAACTACATAAAAAATACAAAATATTTCGATGAAAGCAAAATCCCAAAAAAGTTCAAGCATAAGAAATTTCCAACTACTTCTTTAACAATCTCTACAATGATTTCTTGAGGTTGGAATTTCTCATTATATCCAACAACTTCCCTAATTGGACTCAAGTGGAAAGTACCAAAAACTTTCAAATCTCTAAGGAGTTTGATCATAGACATTCTTTCACTAAAATATTTTGCCATAAAATTCTTTTCTTTGAATTTGAACAAAGGAAACAACCAAGGAGTTTTGACATGGAAAATGCATGGTGGACCATCAATAACTTCAATTGTGGTATTGATGTGAATATCAAAAGCGCATGTTGTAACAACTTTACACAAATTGTAGAAATACAACCCATTAGAGGGCTATTGGTAAATATCACCAAGTTTGCATTTAAAGCAAATTCATTTATAGGGCAAAGTAGAAGGATTTATGACCGTCAAACACCCATCAACCTAATAAAAAAAATCAAGTGTTAGAAAGTTGAATATGTTAAATCAAAAAGTTGAATATCTTAGATCAGAAAGTTGAATATCTTAAATTAGAAAGTTGAATATGTCAGATTGGAAAGTTAAATATCTTAGATCAGAAAGTTGAATATGTTTAATTAGAAAGTTGAATATTTCATATTAGATTAGATCAAATTAGAATGTAAGAAGGTTATAACAAACTAAAATAAATCAATTCTAACATATTAAAATACAATGAAAAAGAGTAAAATGAGATTAACCTTGCGGGTTATAGCACAATCAAGTTTGATATGGAAATTGAACACCTATTTCAATTTTTTTTGCAATGAAGCTGATAGCATTGGGACAATGATGGTGAGCATACGCACATCACCCTTGTTGTTACAAGCAATATTTTTCACAATGCAAAATGTAGGTGTTCTTTTTCTAAAATTATTTTGCCAAATCGTGGAACTCAACATGAAATGAAGCAACAAAACTCACCTACAACTAAACAAATGCAGCATAAGTTCAAGTTAGAAAGAACCAAAAGTAATGTTTTAAAAAAAAACTTGATTTTCAAAAACTTACAATTTGAATGTCTTTTGA
>Ga0116227_10001040_pt1 | contig 59638 bp, 45 predicted proteins | sample S1TSphgellanicum_FD_89693 | JGI IMG/M metagenome (GOLD analysis project Ga0116227, IMG submission 89693) | Host-associated microbial communities from peat moss isolated from Minnesota, USA - S1T2_Fb - Sphagnum magellanicum MG | ecosystem: Host-associated > Plants > Peat moss > Unclassified... | reverse complement strand
GCAACCCCACTTTGGCCAAGTGTGGGGGTGAAGCCCAACACTTGGAAAAGTTGGAGGTTGGGAGTCTTCCGGGACTCCCGAATGTTTAGAGCTCAACAGCAAGGGGCAAAACACCTTGCATTGGGGTGTTCTTGGTGTCATTGAAAAGGTCTTGAAACGTAAATATCAAAAATGCCCTCGCATTGACAATTCGGACATCTGCAACCCAAGTTATGGGCAAAAGAAGGGCCGGGAGTCAAACTGGCAGTTTGACTCCCGACCACTAAAAGTCAGAAATCGACCTCTTCCTGACGTCCGATTCGAGCGTGCGACATGGCGTTGAAAAGATCTTGACGAGGGCTACAACTTTGGTTTAGACCTCGTCGCGATCCAACTCTGCAGTCGGGAGTTATGATGGTTCAAAGTTCCGGGAGTCCCACCGGGACAATTTCGGGACTCCATTTCGGGAGTCCTGGGAATTTGTGCCATTCGGATGTAGCCTCCGTGACCAGCCGTAGAGAATACTATATGGGGGAAGGTGGTGGCTTCCCCCGAGCCCGGGCCGTGATGAGTCTTGTGTGTCCAAATGCCCATGGCAAGTCCCAACACCAAAAGGTGTCCCAAATGCTAAACTAACCCGATTTGGTTGGTTTTCGGATGCAGATTCACACGAACTAATCTAGTCCCTCTTCCTAGTTTAATCCCGGGGCTCCCAACTTGACCCTCTACCCCTTTTTAGAGTTGGAAGCCGAGAGCGTGCTACCAAGTTCAACTTTCCGCAACTTGACTTTGTGAAACCTTCAAGTGGGTTTCACCCCGTGGCTTGGGAGCGCGTCATAATATATCTAAGGATATATTAATCACCACAAGCATTTGAATAAAGGGTACCCAAGGAAAAAAACATTATTTTGTCACAAAAGTGAACCACTGTAGTTTATATCTACCCTTCAATATGAATGTGTCATTAAATTTCAATAATATGTTTAAATCAAAAAGTCCAATGAACATAAAATGAAACAGTATTTTTGGGTACCCCAACCATGTCGCAACCCCACTTTGAGGAAAGTGTGAGGTTGCCACTCACACTCCCGGAAATGGGACTTGGGAGTCCTCCGAGACTCCCAAAAACTCAGAGCGTGATTACAGGGGCCAAAACACCTTGCATTGAGGCATTATTTATACCATTAGAAAGGTCTTGAAGTGTAGATGTCCAAAATGGCCTCACATGAACCATTTGGACATCTGTAGCACAAGTTATGGTCAAAAGAAGGGTCAAGAGTCAAACTGGCAATTTGATTCCCGACCACTAAAAGTCGGGAATCAACCCGATCCCGGTGCGTGCAAGTGAACTACGACACACCGTTGGAAAGCTCTTGAGGAGAACTACAACTTTGGTTTAGACCTCGTCCTGATCCAAGCTCGGGGCGAGAAATTATGAACGCTCAAAGTCCCGGGAGTTCAAATCGGGATAGTTTCGGGACTCCACTTTGGGAGTCCCGGGAAAAAGAGCCATTTGGATGCAAGTGCGGCAGAAAGCTACAAAAAATACTATATCGGGGAAGGTGGTGGCTTCCCCTGAGTCCGGGCTATGGTGAGTCAAATGAGTCTAAGGTTGCCCGTGGCTTGTCCCAACACGAAAAGTGTGCAGAATGAGTTCTAACCAACTTGTTGGTTGGTTTTGGATGCAAGACCGAATAACAAAGTAGCTTGTCCCTCTTCCTAGTCTAATCCCAGAACTTTCAGCACGCCCCTTTCACCCCCTTTAGTGCTAGAAGCTAGGAGCGTGCCCCAAGTCCCCACATTTCTGCAACTTGAGTGATTAGCCCCAACTTGGGACTAACTAGGGACTTGGGAGCGCGTCAAACCATGTTTTGATGTTAGAGTGGAACATTTGGCATTTGATGTTCACCAACACCACATTTAGGCTACTCGTTTTAATATGCAAATTCGTGAAGTCTCTTATGTGACAAGGGAAATTTATGTTAAAAATGTCATTTAAGTGGAAGTAGAATGTTTAGGTTAAACCTTAACCCACTTTGTATTTTACTTCGTGAATTTTGATTTTTTCCACTTTCTTTTTAATTGAATTGAATTAACAAATTATACGTGGGTTGTAATGGTTGTTGAGTGCCTTGTTGAAAAGTTACAAGGCATATTCCTTACTCATGGCGTCATGCATAATTTGGGTGTGATGTACCCTTAGTATTAGTTGTAATCTAATGCAAAAGAAAGCTTCACCAAACATTTGGATGTGATTAAGGTTACCTTTTGCCACCCCAAGAAATTGGGCAATAGTGATGTATGGTTACTTGAAGTGTTGTCAACATCTTCCCTTGACATTCAACAATCTTTTTTTTTAAAAACCATGAAATCAAATGCACGTGTTGCCATATTTAAGCCATTTGATGTGAATCCATTGACACGTTTTTGGCGAACTTTTTCAACATCCATAGTGCTTACCTATTATTTTCTAGATTATTTCAAGTTGGCTAAGTTGCCATAGTACAAGTCCTTAGTAATGTGGAGGTTGAATGGTGCTTCAACTTTTTGGCATTCTACAAATCCAAGTTGCACAATCGACTTGGGTTTAATGGTTAAAATGTTTTCCCATAAATTTTACACCTTGCATGATTTTCTATATGCAAAAGCATATGAACAGTGGTGTGCAAAACGTCCTCAGTATGGTGTGGGAGCCGAGGTTTAAAGCTCTTGAGTCTTAACTTAGCACAATAATTTTTTATGCAAAAGTTGGTATTGTCCTTGGGTTTTACTAGCCTTGGAAGCTACAATTGTTTGTTGGTTTTTTTGCGTAAATGAAGTTGGTGAATCCCACATGGATACCACTTTTTATTTGCAATTCACCTTTTATTTCCAAGTTTGTCGCAACCCCACTTTGAAGGAAGTGTGAGGTCGCCACTCACACTCTCGAAAATGGGACTTAGGAGTCCTCCGGGACTCCTAAAAACTCAGAGCGCGATTGTAGGGGTCAAAACACATTGTATTGAAGTGTTATTTATACCGTTAGAAAGGTCTTGAAGTGTAGATGTCCAAAATGGCCTCACATGAGCCATTTGGACATCTGCAGCACGAGTTATGGTCAAAGGAAGGGCCAGGAGTCAAATTAACAATTTGACTCCCGACCACTAAAAGTCAGGAATCAACCCGATCCCAGTGCGTGCAGGTGAAGTGAAATAGACCGTTGAAAAGCTCTTGAGGAAAGCTACAACTTTGGTTTAGACCTCATCCCGATCCGAGTTTGGGGCGAGAAGTTATGAGTGTCCAAAGTCTCGGGAGTCCAAACTGGGACAAATTCGGGACTCCACTTTGGGAGTCCCAGGAAAAAGAGCCATTTGGATGCAAGTGCGGCGGAGAGTTGCAGAGAATACTATATGGGGGAAGATGGTGGCTTCCCCCGAGTCTGGGCCGTAGTGAATCAAGTGAGTCCAAGGTAGCCGTGGCTTGTCCCAACACCAAAAAGGTGCAAAATGAGTTCTAACCAACTTGTTGGTTGAATTTGTATGTAGGACCGTATAATTGAGTAAGTTTGTCCCTCTTCCTAGTCTATCCCGGAGCTTTCAACACGCCCCTCTCACCCCCTTTTAGTGCTGGAAGCTGGGAGCGTGCCTCGAATCCCAAAAATTCCGCAACTTGAATAACTTAGCCCCGACTTGGGGCTAACTTGGGACTTGGGAGTGCGTCAAAGTTCATGTTCCATTCTTTTGTTTTCATGAGATGATACTAATGTGGCTTGTATGTTGTGTTTGATTAACCTTGTTTTGTAGGCCACTTATGATGTAGTGGGCAACTTAAAGGGTTCAATTCCCTCATAAATGATTTTTTTTTTTGTTTCCAATTTGTGTTATAACTTATGTTCATGTGGTCAGTGGGTCACCAGTTTGTTGTAGTGAATTTTAAATAATGTGGTTTTTTTCAAAATTCAAAGTTATATGTTTTCTAAGTTTTATTTACATGGTTATTTTTTTTGTTATCAATTTGGCCCAGGGGGGACACTTAACGTAAAGTTTGGGATCTACATGCATCATTGAACGACCATTTTTAGAGGGGGTATTAGATAATTGTCGAACTTATTTTTTTAAATGCCTTATTATCATTTAATTTTCTAATATATACATATTAAGACTAGCCTATATTAATTATAATCCATCATTTTAGATTATTACATACCCTATAATATAATATAATATAATATAATATAATATTTGAATTAAATGTACATTTTAAAATTAATCAACTCATAATTTTTACCCAACAACCAATATATTGCACCTTATATTTTTATTTATGTATTTTTTTTCTTTCACTGAAAGAAAAATTGTCTTTTGTAACTTGTCTTATGCAACTAAAAAATGCACATGCAACTATTTTGAAGTTGCATGCAACATGTGCAGTTGCAAAATAGTTACATGCGACATTTTTTAGTTGCATAAGACAAGTTGCACAAGACAATTTTTCTACTAGTGTTTTTTTATTAGTGTCCCCTCGGGCCATTTGGTTGATTGTTGAAGTTTGAACTAATGGAAATTAGAATTGGACTTTGAAATATCCATAATTCACTAAAAGGTCGGTTAAATTTTTTTTTTTAAAAATTAGTAATAGCCAAAAATCCTATAACAATTTGATCCTTGTAGCCAAAAAAACCACCTTTGAAAAAAAATTAATCGTTTATTTGAACTCCATTCCCACTTAATGTCGTAACCCCACTTTGAGGGAAGTGTGAGGTCGCCATTCACACTCTTAAAAATGGGACTTAGGAGTTCTCCGGGACTCCCAAAAATTCAAAACTTGATTACAGGGGTCAAAACACCTTGCATTAAAGTGTTTTTTATACCATTGGAAAGGTCTTGAAGTGTAGATGTCCAAAATGGCCTCGTATGAGCCATTTGGACATCGACAATACTAGTTATGGTTGAAAGAAGGGCCGGGAGCCAAACTGGCAATTTGACTCCCGACCACTAAAAGTCGAGAATCGACCTGATCCCGGAGTGTGAAGGTCAAGTGCAACACATTGTTGGAAAGCTTTCAAGAAGAGCTACAAGTTTGCTTCAGATCTTGTCCCAATCGAAGGTCGGAGCGAGAAGTTATGAATGCCCAAAATCGCGAGAGTCTAAACCAGGACAGTTTTGGGACTCCATTTTGGGAGTCTCGAGAAAAAGTGCCATTCAGATGCAAGTGCGGCGAAGAGGCGCATATAATATTATATGGGGGAAGGTGGTGGTTTCCTCCGAGTCCAGGCCGTGATGAGTCAAATGAGTCCATGGTTGCCCATGGTTTGTCTCAACATCGAGAGTGTTCCAAATGTGAACTAACCAATTTGTGGGTTGGTTTTGGATGCAGGACCGCAACAAGTATCCTCTGCATAGCATTAGTGTTCCAAAATGGAAGTTTTAAATGAATATAAAGGAAGCAACTTATCAACATTGGGGCAATTTGCCAATGCAATTCACTTTCGTAGATTGAATTTATGTAAATAGGATTCCTTAAATCCTTCAAAACTTTATTTCTCCAACATCTCTTTGTCAAAATTTCAAAATCCAAAGCTTTTGCACCATTTTGGCCTCATGGTAATCTTACACCCATAATATACACATCTATTGTTTTGTTTGAAATGAATCTAAGCACACCACAAATATGTATGTTCTTCCTATTTCTTGTTTCAACTAAAGTCATAGCAAAAAAATCAACATTGTTGTTCTTACAAATTTGAAACTTTGCATAATGTAATCATTGTCATAACAAATTAAAACTGATGAAAACCATTTGATTAAACTTAACCAAACTTAAATTGAATCAAGTGAACTTTGACCATGTCACCAAAGTTCTTGTTGTAAGGTGTACATTTGAGATTGGAGAATATTTAAATTTTATTTTGAAAATAGGTAAAGTACATAAGAAAGCATGAAATTAGGAGGACATGGGATACATTAATCTTTTAACATAAATAAACTGCAAATATATATATATATATATAAAATATCAAATTGTGTAAAGTTTAGATGGGTTGAATTTGAGATATGTAGCACCCACTACAACCAACAATGACAAGTGAGCGCAATTCAACAAGAATTTTGAACTATCATATACCCATATATTTCCATACAATTGCATAGTAATTTAGGTTGGTTTGTACTAAACTAATTTTAACTTGATAAACAAACTCTAAATTAAAACTACAAGGTTTTTTTTAGTAGATAATTGTTAAAAGTTTGCACCTAATCTTCAAAATTTGTGAATAATATTCATAGTTTAACACTTTGAGTTGGAGTTTGAAACAATTCACCTTATATTTGAAATGGACCATAACTAAAAAATATTAACACTAAAATCATTGTACTAGTCATTGACAATCAATACAAAACATTTGACACTAATAATTTGAAAAATATTTGAAATCAGAAATCTAATCCAATTTTTACTTTATTTTAATATATATTAAGTTTTCTTTATATGGACTTCAACTTAATGAAGAAATCATTTACTTTATTATTGATATATTCTTTCATAACACATCATCAAATGAACAAAAGATGGTATTCTAGTCCCAACAATTAATTAATATAAAAATTTACGTGTTCAACCACGAACTATTTCACACAAATAAGCATACAACGGCCACAACTTCTTATGCCAACATTTCCCAATAAGACAAACAAGTTACAAGGTATGGTGGGTCACTTTTTGTGTCACATTGAACTTTCTATAAAGTGTACTCTATTCAAACGCCATAAATGTATGGTAAAATCATCAGTGTAATAAAAAAATTGTGGAATAAAGTTGCCAACTTTAATAAAAAATATGTACATACTAATGAAATTCAATAAATATACACCAAAAATATACAGTGGGCTTTTGAAGTAGAATCATGGATTGTGGTCTTGAATTTGCACTTTTCAATATCTCTTCATTTGAAGATGTTTCGTAAGGACTCAATATGTGATACATGTTAAAAAAAACATGGATTCAAAAACAAAATTACAAAATTCTAAACCAACGAACAACTATGAAATGTTAATGATGATATTTGCACATTATTTTCAAAAATCTCTATTTTAATTTTTTCTAGTTGGATTGATGTTTTCTTTCATAATATGTATGTCAAAGAATTTCTTAGTTCAGCTCTTATTCATTTGGACTTTTTTTGTTCATTAATCATCACATAATTTGCATTTAACATTGGGTTTTTAAGGTTTTTCCATTTTAATTGTGTTAAACTATGAACATTGGGAATGTTGCATCCATTGGAATGAACCACCTTATCTTGCAACCATTGAGAAACATGATATCAAAAAACCTTCGTCAATGTGATTAATAACAAACATTCAAAAACTAGAATAATGTCTACAACTATATATTTTTACTAGTAGCATTAGACAATGGGAAAATGGTAGGGTTTGGGCATCTTGACTTTTTCATTGCCATTTGTAGTTGCAAAGAGTAAAGATAGGAGCTCCAATTTCAAATAAATAATAACTACAAATATGCACATAATATGTGAATGTTCCAAATTATGTGTGGTGAAAATTTTAAGATTTATTAACTAATCTTTTGTATAGTATCAATAGATTGTAAACTTGAAGCATTGGGAGAGTTAAACAACAAGATGCAGAAATAACATGAGTATTATGCCCAATTGGGCAAAACATTAATGCATCAAGCTAACTAAATGTGCATTTGGATCAATCGTGTGTATGGATTTCAATCCTTTATTGAATCACATTTCCACATGGATAAGAAGACATCAAAACATGCATATTTTATATAGAACAAAAAACACATCAAGATTGGAAATTTTATTAACCTAATTGTATAAAAAAATTGGTCAACAAAAGGTTTTAGGCATAATAAGGTGAAACAAAAATGAGATGTGAAAAGTCTATTTTTGAACTAAAAATTGAGGGCAAAACCACAAAACCATTGAATAGCCATCCTTTTTTAAATCTAGGAATTATGTTTTTTCCACCATTCTTTATACCTTATACAACACTTTTGACAAAGACATTTCAAATTTGATTTTTTGATATTGAATAGGACTTAATAAAATCTTAACAATTTTGACCTCCCAAAGAATACATGAATGGATACTCACACTTCTAATAACATTTTCAATACAAATTTTGTTTTTCATTTCAATCATAGAATTTATAAGAAAATACATTAAACAAAACATAAATTGTTGAATATTTTAAAAGTTTTAATTCCATGTACAATTTTTGTTAGGAAAATGGATTGTGACCAAGGATGCTGGACATGTTTGAAATTAAAACTTTAAAATGATCATATGGCCTTTATTTTTTTAATTAACTTCCTAAGACGTATGTGTATATCTTTTAACATATATCCTTATTAATTGGAATTAAAAGACATTCAACAACTTGAAAGTCTAGACTTTTTACCCTTGTAACACAAAAAAAATGAACCCCTTATATAATATACCAATGTTTTAAAAAAGTTTTAAATCCAAAACCAAAGTTGACAAGAATTATAGATTAATCCCAAGCATGCATAAACTTTGGATGCGAATATTCATATACAAGAATCACAAAACTAAACATAGTAGCAATATAATTTTAGGTTAACATTTATTTCAATAGAAACATCAAATTTAAAACATTGAAACTTAAAGTACTATGATGAATCTTTCTTGAATCCTAGCAACCATAATGTTTAGTAAACAAGTCATGTGTCTTAAAGCTTAACCCACATTCTAGGTTACAATTATTTCAAATTATTTAAAAGTTCAATTTAAGCAAATATTCATTGAAGTTCCACAAATCCCCTTTGTTTTTTAAACTAATTATTAAAAGGAAACACCAACATCTAAAAAACAAGGGATACAAATGCATATGGTTTTAAAAATCTCATTGTGCTCAAATCTTGATAACCATTAGTAAGATTTTTATCAAAACACATAGAGCTTCAAGATTAAGAATTTTAAATTTGAAAATGCTAAAAAACTTGGAATAACTTCAAACTTCAATTCTAGGAAGCTTAAAGCTCTTCCAAAATCAACATATTATTATGGCAAACCATGCATCTAATCAAATGTATCATTTTAACCTAAAAAACAACCATAGAAAAACACATATATGTTTCATACTTGGAAATGAAAATGTTGCTTGTGCCCCACCAAGCCCCTTTAATTGTTCTCTTTTCATCTTCGTCTTCTCCATCTTGTTGAAAACTTGGAACAATGGTTGGTGTTTGTCCCTTCTACAAACATTGTTTAGTTGACAACCATTTTGAATTTTTTTGATGACAATGTTTAGGGCAAGCTCTTTCATAATGAACTTTGAACACAACATTTATACCTTTCCATTACACATTGATCACATCTTTTCTTTAGTTTTGATTTGTAAGTTTCAACATTTTGTATATTGAAATCATGAGTGAAATTTGCCTTACTAAACATCATTATGAGCTTTTCATGTGAGATATCTTGATTAGCCTTAAGTTGATGAAGATTTCTCCCACATGTGCACATAAATTGATATTGATGATTTGTATTTAAAGTTCCTTTCTAGAGGCGATTTTTACAACCTTTTCTTTTTTAGCTTCTAGCTCTACAATAGTTTCGGTCATGTTGTTCTTCAACTTTCTATTGAACTTAATGTCTACCATAGTTTTTTCACTCTCTAGAATGTCATTTTTTTCATAGTCATTGTCAAATCTTCTCAAACTCATGTTCAAATTTCACAATGAACAAAACTTTTGAAACACACAACTCAAAACAAAAAAGACATATGAACATAAAACAAAAAAGACACTTAAATACGAAAAAAATGCAAACAAAAGAAAAGTCCAAAGTTTTAGTTTTAAAAAATATGAATTGCAAAGGATGTGAGGGACATTCAATGCTAAAACAATGTTATTGTTCAACAAAAGACACTTGATGTTAAAGTATTGTTACAACTTAGGGTGAAAGCATGCTAAAGTAAGCCAAAAAAGTAATCCACTTAAAATCCCATTTTAAAATGTGACAATTTTTTTAAAAACACAAGAAACTAGATTGGAAAGTTTTTTATCTTTCATTTTGAAAAAATCTATGCCTACATTGGGTTTATAGTAAGTTCAATATAAATTTTGAAGAAAATTAACATATAATAAAAGCAAGTAACAAGTAGGTTTGAAATTAACAAGTAAATATTTTTTTCAAACCTACTTTTATTCTACAAGCTAAATATATTTTTATTAGAACGTGCAAAAAATGAAAAGCCACAAGTACATTTTAGGCAACCACTAATTCAAAAAAATAATTTAATGTAATATTTCATCTACTTATAATCTACAAAAGGGCTGTATAGTAGATTATGACATTTTCTTAGATTCCCATGAATCTATTTAAACATATTTTAAACATGTATTTTTTATTTTATTTTTTAACAAAGTTAAAGAAAATGTTCATATTAATCCTTTAACTAAATAATTTTTTAAATTTTAATATATTAAAACATATTTCCTAACTACTTTTCATTTATGCTACAAGGAACATTTGTGGTCTACTTTAACATGTTTTCACCCTTCAACAAAAGGAAAACCTAGCTCCAAAAACTCAAACTCATAAGAAAGTGTGGGAGGTCCAAAAGGATGGAATCCTAGGTTGAGGGGATATAGGAAACAAAATATTTCAATTTACATTAATAGATAATTGACACATGTCTACCACAACAAGTGTGAAAGTCAAATGTTCCATAATAATCTAAGATCATCATTGGTGAAAATAAATCTATTTTAATAATACATGTGAAAAATAAAGACAAATGCATATTATGAATCTTTTAACCTTTCAAATTTGACAAACATATTATTGGAGAAGCCATTTTATTAGCCTTGTTGAAAATCTAAAAATTAATAATGACAACCTACAAATTCACATAGACAAGATGCACATCAACAAACAAGGTTAATTTTAAATTCAAAAGGCCTTGTTTTCATAAAGTTGTTCACTTCGTGTATCTTTAACACCCTTACTTTTGACACAAAATGTCTACATTGTAATATGGAAACACCCATATATCTTATAGACTACAACGTTATCTATATGTTATTGACTTCATTTCATATAAATGACATTAAATATTAGAATATGGTAGATTTCAAAAGCAAACAAGGTGGAGTGAATAAGGTTTGTTCCATTTCAACCATATAGAAGAATGCATGTCACAAAATAGAAACACAATTTAAGTGTTTTAGTTAACAATATTTAACTATTGCAATTCATCATATTTATGATGACCCTTTGTATATGAAAAGGAAAGTCTTTGGCATAAATAGCTTGGAAATTATAGATCTATAGTCAAATTATATTTCAATAGGAAAGAACATTTTTACAATGGATTTTCCAACTTTGAATGCTAATGTATGCAATTTCAAATCAATTTCTTGTTGTTTATCAATGGTGATGGAATGCACTTTTATATATTGTGTATCACAATTTGGATAATTATAATGTGTGTGCAAGGTTTGTTTGACATGATGGTGAAGAACATTGGCATGATACCACAATACCTACAAAGTTATTAAAGAATATAACTAGTTTTACATAAGTTGCAAGATAGTGCCGTTACTAAATCCTTAGGGGCCAAAAAGTTCCAAAATCTATTCCAAATTAATAGTTTAATCATGACTTAATATTTTGTTAGTTGCATAGTTTCCACTTCTAATCACAAATAGTTGCAAGTTAATATCACAATTTTTAAAGAAGTTACAACCCAGTTGTTTTACAACCCTAACATTTCATTTGTAATGTCAAAGAACAATGATTCACATAAGTGTCATAGACAAGTGGGTTCATATTTTCTCACCAATCTAACATCCATGTTAGCACCTTATTGGCATATATTGATTCACCAATCCAACGTGGCACATAACGTATAGTTTGAACACATAGTTGTAATTGAATTGCATGTTTTTTTTAATCATATATGACATGATGATGTTTAGTGCAACTAATGCAATTCATTTGATAGCACTTTGGGCACATAAATACTTGGAGTTGCAAATGACCAATGTAGTTTTAAGAAATCCAATTGTAGGGCGAAGTTGTAAAACCCCTTATTTTCTCTTGTCTTTTCTAAATTTGCCATTATATGGTCTTCATGTAAAACTTGGAATTAGGTTGGTTGATACATGGGCGAAAGTAGACTACACTATCCATTTTTGCATGTCACAAAGCATAAATCTAGCACCTCCTATTATGGCAATGTCTCCTAACTCCAATTGATAAGGAAATTTACAAAAAGGGATTCATATTTATAATATGCATTGTTATAAGAAGCTAATAGCAAAAAATAAAAACCAAATGACCATCTTTTGGTCTTTGAAAGACTTTTAAACTTATGTTTCATCATGTGTCACAGTCCATACACATTTTTAAATGGATTCTTAACCATTGGAATATTAAATGAAATATTTTATGGTATTCTACCATAAGTTGTATGACTAAAATGAAAACAAAATTCTTATTGGGGACGTGATTATAAATGGGAATAAGCATTTAGGTACTTTTGAAAACCCCATAATTCATTATCCCATTTTTAATGTCAAAAGGTTTGAATTTGATGGAAGTTTTTTCATTCAAAGTATTCGATAATGTATTAAGAAACGAGGGCAAGAAATAATTTTTGCAAAAAAATGATTTTTGGTTGACATATTTATTGTGAAAGTTTTGATAACACTAAAAAATGTGCAAAAATGAATTCTTATCATGCCACTTTTAGTCCACCTTAGCTTGTTTTTACCCACCTCCCATTTTATTGGATTGACTATTTTGCATTTTAGGGTATCCATTTGGATGAATTTGGGCTTTTTGATTATAGCTTTGCATTCTTATTCTTGACACCTTGATGAAATCATCTTCATCATTTGCTTGTTTGGTCAAATTTTGTCTTTGCTTAGGGGTTGTCTTCTCACCTTTTTAATTATGTAGTGTTAACTCCTAGATTTTCTCCCAAGGTTTCTGATATCATTAGTTTTGATGGACATATTTTCTATTCTTGTATGATCATTTTTTTTTTTAATATAACATCTTATTTATTATGTTAATTAAATATATTGTTTTTTAAAAAATATATTGAACTTAAAATGTTCATCAATGTACATGAGAGCACACATGACATTGAGTTTAAACTATGTATATAATACATAAACATTAATAGGTATTGCAAATATGAAATTACAAAACATTTGTCATCAAATTCAATCATAAATTCCATGTGTTCTTGAATTAAACCACATTTAAGTTTTCAAAGTTAGTCAACTTATTTTAGTTACATTCAATCTTTCATTATTGATATGGAAAATGACAAGCTTAGCTAGATGGCCCAATTTTAAAATGCCATTAAAATCGATTATTTTAATGACACTATAGCCTTAAACTTAATGTTGTCATATATACTTACTAATATATGAATTAGTATAAGGTTGTACACCAATTCATTATTCAAAATCAATTGTAGCTTTGGAGTGAAATACAACCTCCTAAACTATGGCATGCATAATCGTCATTCTTTTTCATGTGTTTTAAGTTGTAATACACATTTTTTTCTTTTCACACCTTGTTTAAGACCCCTAAAAGCTCATCAATATATTTTGTTATAAATATGGCCCAATGAATGATGCTACAAAACCAACATTAGGTTCATATGTTACACATTCAAAGTTATTAATAAATTGAAACCCTACGGGATCCAAATTTATTTGATGGTGGATTTGAAAATTTGCTAGATAAAAAAAAACTTGAATAGGACATTCATGCATGTATGTTAATATGGCACCAATAAGGACCAAGTCAGGTAATTACAAAACAAATGTCATGCAAAATGTGAACATGAAATCTTTTGGCAAAGAAGAATTAATCTTTGATTTCAACTAACAAAATAAATAAATGCCCCTTCCACAACACAACAACATATTTTTGGTTTTGTGACTAACCTTTACAACTACATATTAGTCATAAAGGACATGTGCAACTAATAATTAATGAGCTGCTAAACCTATGTCGTTTCACCCATTTAGTCGCAAGGGATGTTTAATTGCAAAGCCTAGTCATATTAATGATTAAGATTTTTAATTTTTTTTATAATAATGAAATTCCATGTCATCATTAACCTTGGTATGACATGTAAAGTGCATACCATCTCAACTTAGTTGTTTTATTTTACTAAGTGTTACAAAAAATGTTTTGATGGATGGATGACATGTCTCAAAAACTATAAACACATTATGAATCATTACACATGATCAAAAGTCAACATGACTTAGTTAGGCTAAACAACTTAGTTTAGTTCACCTAGCCAAAAGTCAACTTAACTTAAGCAAACTAGGTTAGCTACCTATGTTAAGCAACTTAGACTACCTAATCTAAGCTAGGTGGCCTAGATTAAAAATAAACATTAGACTCTTAACCCAAAAAGCCTAGACTAAACTACCCAACTTACACCAAGTGGCTTAGGTATCTTAGGTTGCAAGAATGAGGATTTGAACCCCTGACCCTCACTTTGGGGTTCAAGTCTTCATCTATTGCACTACCACATTTTTTTATATTGATTGTATTTAACACAAAGTTATAAAGTTCAAATTTTTAACCTTGAATTAACCTTGGCCACCCTAGGTTGACTTAGATCAACCTACTTATTACCTACCAACCTAGCTTAGACCTAAACCTCCTTAGGTTGACTTAAACTGAATTAGTTTATAAACCTATTATAGTTACTAACCTAGCCTAAGTAAACATGGGCCTTCTTAAACTAAAAAAATACCTAGGATAATTATGTTGCATTTAATCGTATCATAGTCACATCTAGTCATGGCACAAATTTGAGGTGGTCACAAACTTGATAAAATATCTTGTAATGATGCTACCTAAGTTGACTCAACAAAAACCCTAAAATTAGGAACCTATGCAAGCCTACCTAAATTAACTTATTAATACGGTAACCTATTATAGGTATATTTAAACATACTAGATGTAATAAATTTCTTATGTCTAATTAAGTAACTTACAAGGTAGCCTATATTACGAAGTAGGTTTTACTAAGTAGCCTACATACATAGGTCAATTTAATAGGTATGTTAACTTAAGTTAGTGTGTTAACTAGTTAAAAAGTCAAGGAGTTGTGTCACATTTTTCAAAATGATTATTAATATTGTAGTCATAATTGCAAATTAACAATAGATTGTTTAATACACATACACATGCATTGAATTCATGACTTCAAAAGCTTCAAAGCTTCATGCCACATAAAGAATTATGGCATGCCATGACAAATATTGGTGCCATAAATTCAAGGCACGCAAAAACTTATGGTGTCACAAAAAATCATGGATTGCCATGAAAATTTGTGACACCTTGTTTCCAAATGGCATGCCATGTCATCATCACATGAAAGACTGAATCATTATTAATTGCAAAGGACAATAATATATTCAACTAGCTAATAAATGTGATTAATTCATCAAATCAATGACATGAATCATGATGTGAAATTAGTGTCACAAGTCCTGACATGTTACGATTATTAATCAACTTTGTTGCCATGTGACATGCCATGTCAGCATCACACAACCATAAGTTGTTATTATTCATCAAAAGTTGCAAAAATCAATGGAATATTGTTATTACATAATTTTGGATGATTTTAAATACATTAATTTCTTAAAATAATATTTGTGTAAAAACCATCAAGTTGTGATATCAATTACAATCACAAAACTATATTGCCACATGGCACCACAATGTCCTTTACAACTACATAATCATTAATATGAACTTATAATTACAATTGTAGTAAAAAAAGACATTAATCATTTTATTAACCAATTATAAATCCCAAGATGTGTTGTTATGTAATCAAGTAAAAATTTTAAGGAAAAATCAAGTTGAGCTTCATGCCTATTGTGGTTGGAACTCCCAAGTTAGTTCATAATGAAGTTTGAAAATTGCCTTGCCCCCACAATCCACTTATGATTCATTTCATCACTTATTTGTTTGATTCGTTAATTAGAAGCCTCATTCATGCATTCATTTCATGAATCCCCACCCAAATCAATGGGATAGTGCATGGTCAACAATTTATGGAATAGTTTTCAAAAAACCTCCATGTAACCAAATATAATTTTAAAAGGATTATTAGAATTTCCCATAGCCACACCAATTTATTTTTTAAACAAAAATAAATCTTGTTTATTGGACATATAAGGGCTACAATTTGGCATTAGAATTAACATTGTCTTCTTTGACTACCAAGGACATTTCATTTTTGTTTATAATGTAACCCTAAGTTTAATATATGGTATCAATAGGGATTCCCCGATTTGCAACAACAAAACACATGAAAACTTAACACACTATCTTAATTATTCACAATTATGATAAGGGGTTAAAAGATTTTAGATGATTCACTAGTGAGATGACATGATTTAAAGTCACCTTTCAATTAGTTCAAATTCATAAATAGAGAAAGATGGTTTTCAAATAGTGCAATTTTGAGCCAAAATTGAGTTTGAAACTCATTACAAACCCATGCATAAGTTTCATAATACCTAGATTCCTACGATAAACATTAGTCTCCATACTTTACATGTCATGCCATCACTACATCAAAACATGAAATATGGGACCAAAAAAATGATTCCATTTGTAGTCTTAACCACCATATATGACTAGGCATGACTACATGACTACATAGTCCCCATTGTATTTGCCACAAGTCATATCCATGGTCACACTCAAAACTAGGTCATAACTACCGTTTGCAACTATGTCATTTGTGACTATAGTCAAATTTATCACACTCATGGAGGGCATATGCAATGGTAAAAATTTAATCTTTGAAATAAAAATTTAGATTGTTTGATTAACATTTTGTTCCTACATGGAAGATTAAGATGCACTCAAAAAATGTATTGACCATTTGTGAACTACCACATGGTAGCCTAAACTTAAAGAAATTTAAATTTTGGTCCTAACACTACTAGAAATCTTGTATTATGCAACCATTGAATTTGTGACCACATGCAACTACCTATCATTTACAACTATATTTTATCATTTTTACAACTAATCACCATCCTTTTAAATTTACTACTATTTTTGCCACTATGGTGTAACTACAAAATTGCACATCCATCCATATTGACCAAATTATTGGATTTTTCATCCAAAAATAGGCCCCTATATTCATTTAGTAGCAAAATTAATAGCAACTCGGTTACTTCAAGGTATGTTAAGCATATATAACTTGTATTCATAACATATTAAGGTATTTAATTTGTATTCAAGGTATATCAAACATATATTTGCTCATATTATGGGCATATTAGGATTTTTAAAATTCTTTTTGGTTTTATATGGTTTGTTTAAAAACATACTATGTTTAGTTTAAGGTATAATTAAATTATAGTGGTGACATCAATATAGTAATATGATATAATGATCATATTAAATGAGTATTAATTATTGATGAATTATTACTATAAACTAATTAATTATTTAATTAAAAAATGAAATAATTAATTATTTCATTAAAATTTAACTAATATGTATAAACAGAAAATTAAATAATAAATAATAAATAATCTCATAATTAAATATTAAATCATAAATCATAAATTTTAAGCAAGGTTTAATTTTAGCCATATATTTTTAAAAAATTATGTTCATGTTGAAACAAGTTTTCATTTTTCCATGGTTTAGCCAAATTTTAAAAGTTTTTCTATTTTAATTTAGCCAAGGTGTATGGTAGGTTTAGCCAAATTTTGATTTAGCCAAAATTTAGCCAAGGTGAATGGTAGGTTTAATCAAATTTTAGTTTAGCCAAAATTTAGTCAAGATGTATGGTAGGTTTAGCCAAAATTTTGTTTAACCAAAGTTTTGCCAATATATATAGTAGGTTTAGCCAAATTTTTGTTTAGCCACTTGGTGCATTATAGATTCAACCAAAAAAATTTAAGCCAATATTTAGCCAATGTGTTTTATAGGTTTAACCAATTTTTAATTTAGCCAAAGTTTAGCCAAAGTGTCTTTAAGTTTGGTCAAATTTTAGTTTAGTCACTTGGTGCATTATAGGTTTAGCCCAAAAAAATTAAGCCAATGTTTGGCCAATGTGTTTTGTGGGTTTAGCCAAAGTTTTGTTTTATCAAAATTTAATAAAAATGTCTTGTAAGTGAGTTAAATTTTTGTTTAGCCAAAATGTCTTGTAGGTTTAGTTAAATTTTAGTTTAGCCAAAGTGTCTTATAAGTTTAGTCAATTTTTTCTTTAGCCAATGTTTAGCCAATGTGTCTTGTAGGTTTATTCAAATTTTAATTTAGCAAAAATATCTTATAAGTTTAGCCAAAGTTTAACCAAGGTGTCTTGTTGGTTTAGCCAAATTTTAGTTTAACCAAAGTTTAGCCAATGTGTCTTGTAAGTTTAATCAAATTTTAGTTTAACCAAGATTTTTTTTAAAAATTAATCAAATTTTTATTTAGCTAGGGTGTTTTGTAAGATTAGCCAAAGTTTAGCCAAGTTTTAGTATAACTAAGGTTTAGCCATGGTTTTAAACCTTATGTGGCATATTTGGTTTAAGCATAAATGTCATGTGAGCCTAGCTTATGTGCAATGTAGGTTACTTTAGTTAATAGGTAGTAAGTTAGGCTAGGTATTAGTTGATAGGTTGTACTTTAAGTGGATTATGTTATATATATGTACATTTTATTTATATATGTTTATTAAGTTGCTAGGTTAGGAAGGTAGGTAGTTAAATATATAAGGCCTAAGTAGGTAAGTAGTATTATTATGTGGATTTTATTTTAATTTGGGATTAAATTTTTTTTGATGCACATCTAATTATAATAGTTTACAACATTGAAAGAAGAACAAAAGATATGGGATAAATTTTCTAGTTGCAAACTAGTTGCATATTAATATGTTTTTTGCATACTAATTAATATGTACTAGAAAATTTATCCCATATATTTTATCATCCATTTAAATATTGTAAACTATATAAAGAGGTGTACTTTAAATGTCCAAAAGACACATACAACATTAAAAGGAAAAAACATAAATTTGGGATGAGCCATTTAAAAAAGCTCAACCCTATGGCATGAACTTAAAATTGTTTTAAAAAATTCATTGATCTACATTTTGTTATGCACCTAAGTTTCTACCTCCTTAACTACCTACTTTCCTACCTATCCACATACCTACCTACCTATCTATCTATCTATTTATCTATCTACCTACCTACCTATTTATTTATCTACCTACCAACCTAAATGAAAATTTAAATTATTAAAAAAAATCCTCACCTTAGGCCATGTGGCATGATATAATTAGTGCACATGGAATAATCTTAGACCATCCAATTTGGATGAATGAAATGAAAAGGGCTATCTAATTATTTTTATTTTAATTTACATATGCCTTACAAGTGGCAATGTGTAATTGATGGTATTGTAATTGCAAATAATGGTGATTAGTTACATTTAATTATACGGTCAAACAATGAAATATACATTTGAGTATATACTTCATCCATGGGACTTGTGATGATGTTATGTTTAGATCATAGTTGTAACTACATGTTGTGTGCGACTAGACTTATGTAGCTAATGAAAAATTTAGTTACAAGAGTCATCTACAACCAATTTTTAATCACAAATTGAAGTTGCAAAACGAGGTTTTTCTAATAGTGCAATCATGTGATGCCACATGGCAATCAAAGTTTAATCAAATAAGGTTGGGTGAATTAACCTATGCAACCTAGCCTAAGTTGAACCACTTAGATTAAAAAATGTCATTTAATTAAATTGGCCACTTTATAAATAGTAAAAAAACTCATTTAAGTTAAACTAGGCCACCTAGTAATTTAGCTTAGGTTGACTTAGGCTAATTTAGGCCCCCTTGAGCTAAACTTAGATTAATCTAATATAACCTAAAACCACCTTGGTAGGCTAAGCTAAATTAGGGGGTAATTGAAGCTATTTAGGCTAAACTAAATTAAACTAAGTTAAATTAGATTAAATTAGACTAAATTAAATTAAATTAGGTTAAACTAAATTATTAGGCTAAATTATCTTAAATTAAGCTACATTAACCTAAACTTAGCTAAATTAGTTTAAACTAGGTCAAACTATGTTAAATTAGGCTATTTAACTTAAATTTGGTTACTTAGGCCAAACCATGTTACTTAAGCTAAAATTGGTTAAATGAAAATTACTTAAACTAAATTAAGTCTACTTAGGTTAAACTAGGTTAAATTAAGTTGAAATAAGATAAACTAAATAACTTAAGTTAAATTAAATTAAAATATGTTATTTAAGTTAAATTGGGTAAAACCAAGTTATGTTAGTCTAAAATAAGCTAAATTAAATTATTTAGGCTAATTTTTTTTAAAAACTAAGTTATGTTAAACTAGGCTACTTAGGTTAAACTTGACTAAATTAGGTTAAATTAGGTTATGGTAGGCTAAATGAAGCTACTTAAGTTAAAATAGGGTATATTTCTTTATAATAGCCTGCAAGAATTTAAAAAGTCATATTTACATAACTATTTCAAAAAATTCCAAAAAAATCTAGGACTTCATCTAGATTTTAAACACTTAAATGGATTAAAAACCTCGTGTAGATTGATGACACTTACATAAATATATGTTAATTTTCACAAAGGTTCCCACAAACAAGGTCAACTTCAAGTCAAACATGACTACTACTGAACTAGTCACATTTACAATTGTAATTACTTAGTCATATAATCATAATTTTGATCACAGTAAAAAACTAATCATGATTTTTTAATATGATTACATGACTATGCTATGACAACAATCACAATTTGTCTTAACCATCAACCCATGTTTTGGTGTAGTGCATGCATAAGTTTCATAATAGCAAACTCCTAAAGGAAGCATTGTTCTCCATATGATATATTCTACATGTCTTTAATTATAGGGAATACTTTGACATTAAAAAATCCTTGAAATTCTCAATGTCCCTTTTTCATAACTAGGACATTTTGAACAAGTGGGGGATTCATAACTTTGAAGAAACCTAACTAATTTGGACATGTTAGAATTTTTAAACAACCTTTATAAAAAGAAATGACAAGTTGTTCAATTGGACACAATTTGATGTGAATACAAATTGTACCTTTGAAGTATTGGAAATCATTTTGGTACCTTGTGTTTTAATGTTTCAAAAAATATCAATTAATTTTAAAACGCCTTTTTTTGTGAGCATGCAAACATGCCATGTCATATTCCCCATTGATATATATTTTAAAAATCAACAATACTTGATTTGGACATGTCATTTATAAATATTTCCTAGTTTTTTAAAAGTCTAAAACAACATGCATTATACCTTCTTTTGGTTAACTACATCTTCCAACATGCACCCATTTTTCAAGTTGACTTGCAACAATTAATTTGCAAAGCCACACCAACAATTGCATCCCACACTTTAATGAAAAACATTGAATTTCATTAAACCCATGTGCATGAACCCTTTTGTGATGGATATAACAATGTTAAGAGTTGCAAGTCGACAAATAAGCATGTGTTATCATCCATGTTCCTCCTAATAGACATGGATTTATCATCAATTCAAATGAATTTGTTACACCTATTGACTATGATATATTAATGGTTGAAACTAGATTTCATGGAAGGATTTGGGAATGTTCCTTTTTTTCTCACACAACTCCCATTCGGTTGGGGAATTTATTTCACTTTTTTAAAAACTTGCACTATGCCTTATAAGGTTTACTCCTTACCCATTTCCTTTTGTCTTATCTTTACATTGGTCATGAACCCAAGACAAAGCATGCCCAAGACAAGGGTTAATGTGATAATTATGTTTCAATGGATGTTGAAAATTGGGTCATTGCTATGCAAATTAAAGGCATCACAAAAAGGGCAAATTTCACAATTGATTGCAATTTCAACCTTGTGGTGCCATGCATATGTTATGCAAACATACATCATAAAGTGAAGGATTATGTAATATTTCATGCCACAAAATTTAACCATAATTTAAAATCATCTATATATGATTGATTTATTGCACAAACCTAAATTTTTATCATAAGATTTTAAAAGAAGAAAATGTGCATAATAATGTCAAATAATTCATTATCTAAGCAAACCATCATGTATTATGTGATTGTTCCATCAAAATAAACAAGGAGAAAAATTAATGACATGATAAAGAAATTTTTACCAATGTTCAAATAAGAGATTGTCAAGCTTATGAATGAATTAACTATAGGGTTAGTTACAACAAAAGATTCAACCCAAAAGGAGTTATAGCCCAAAAGGTTGATCATTTAGAGAGGGGAATAAAAATCTACACCTAATGCTTCATGTTGATGAAGATAATGTTGACATGTTTATCATAATTATTTCAAGAAAAAAATGTCACCTATATCAAGGAATCAAATGTTAAGGACAATATCTTTCAAATGTGATGCTCCACTTCGAAATTAATGGGGCAAAAAAATCATACATCAAAATATGCAATACAAAGCAAGTCGAAGAATTTTTTATGTTGACGAAGGATTAAAGCCCCAAGCTCCTCACAAGGTGGTACTAGCAATTTTCACATAAAATATATTGACTCAATTGAAACATTCAAAGAAGATAACTTCATCATTGAAGAAACACAAATTAAAAAACTTGTCAAATATTTGTAAATTATTCTTTTGAAACATGTAACCTAGTTGTTAATAACACAAGGCTATAACAACTACTACAAACACATAAAGGATCTTCCATATGGTGACATCTTGCCATAAATCTTGGTTTGGGATTCCATCTAAAGTGATCCATATAACAAAAAGAAGGATAGGTTTTGAAATCACAAACCACATTTTGTCCATAATGCAAATTTGGCAAATGATTGCTAGACAAAACAAAACATAATTATCAAGTCAAGAAATACATTATTTCTATGGGAGGTTTGGTTTTTATGATTTTTGGGTGCAAACATAATAACCAACATTGATACATGTTTTGCGATGATTTCAACATGGTGGAATCAATCTCCAAGATAAATCGTTCACACATGTCGGCATTGTCTTCTATTTGCATAAGAAAAAGTTACCTCCATGGGAAGAGTCAAAAGAAAATTTCATGCTTGCTAAAGATTTTCCAAAAAAATATGATTTCAATTGCATTTTGGCTACCTTCTTAATTTCTTTAAAAATAGGTGATTTTGATTGAATTTTGGCAAGTCTCAAAAAAATGCATGTCTTCAAAAATTGGGTTGTTGGCATAATTGATAAATTAATATTTCATTTGTGATTTTGGGTAGTTTTTGATAACAACCCAATTTGAGCTTTGTGCTACTGCACACTACCAATGACGATCAACTATTTTATTTTTTCTTGTGTTTTCTTATGGTTTTCAATAATTCATCATTATTTATGTCAATGTCAATTTAAATATAAATTAATAGTTCCTTAAATCATTGGAGAGTTCTTGGAACGTAGATGTTTAAATGGGCTCGCATGACCCATTTGGGTAATTAAAACACAAATTATGGCCAAAAGAAGGTCGGGAGTCAATTTATCAATTTGACTCCCGACCACTAAAAGTTAATAATCGCCCTAATTTCCTTCCGTGTAGGTGACGTGCAACATATTGTTGGAAAGCTCTTAACGAGGGCTACAACTTTGCTTTAAATCTCACTTCAATCGGATGTTTGCACATAAAGTTATGGGCCTTCAAAGTCGTAGGAGTCCCAATTTTGGGAATTTCGGGATTCCCACTTGGGAGTCCTGGGACAAAATGACATTTGGGTGTTAGTCCTATGGTCAGGCATAGAATATATCATAAGGGGGAAGGTGGTGGCTTCCCCCAAGTCTGGGCCGTGGTGAGTCTTGTGAGTCCGTGTTTGCCCATGGCTCAATCGTGCACCAAAAGTGCTTCAATTATGCATTAACCAACTTGTTGTTTGGTTTGTGTAGGTTCATATGAGTAATTGAATTATTTTTTACTCTTTTTAGTCCCCATCCCGGAGCTCCAACATGGCCTTCTACTCCTAAAGTGTTGCGAGCCAAGGAATGTGCCCCAACTCCTTATCTTTCCGTTGTTTTCACATTTAAATTCGCAATTGAGTTTACCAAGGAATTTGGGGGTGCTTCAAAATCAATGCAACATTTCTAATTGCTTTTGAAAAAATAAAATTAAGAAAATGGAAAATGGAAATTGCACCAAGGGGAGAGATAGAAAAAAAGAAAACAAGACTTGTAATTGCTTCTTTTTTAATAACATGTAGTTATGGCATCCTCGTAAAACATGCATCATATTTTTTTGCAATGTTTGTTGTATCTATTTCAAGTGTCACAGAACGGCATCATATAGAATATTTGATATAAAGCAAAACCATGATTTGCAAATCACATTATTACAATAACACATACTTATAGTGTGTTTGTGAAATGCATTTTGGCTTTTGCACACTTAAACAATAGATCCGCAACATATTGGAAATGCGTGTTATTGGAGATGGTGGAATCCCCCTTGAATTAATTTCCTTTTGAATGATTTAAAAATCTAAAAATTAAGAACAAAAAAACATGAGGAATGTTTTGGAGTTATAATTTAATTTGTGAAGAAGTTGTAACTTTAAAATTTATTCGGTATTGTTTGTTTTCCATTCCTATTTTGAACATTATATAAACAAGGGGTGTCGTCATTCAATTTCACATTAAAAAATTTGTGCACATGGGTTGAGCCAATCAAAAGGCTTAACCCAAAACAAAAAGAAAAATTATGCACAATTTTAAACTACTTACCTCCCCAACCTATTTATCTACCTAACTAAGTAGGTACCTAGTTTGACCTACCCACCTACCTACCTTTTTATTTAGGTAGGTAGGTCGGTATGTAATCTAAATTTGTGGGCACTATTTATATACCTAGTAACTTAATATTAATATTTTGTATTAAATTCATTTTTAAAATGCCAATGGCATATTTACATTGGGCCACATGTCATAATATAAAATCATCTAATCATTTGAATTAAACATCCTAGATTATTTCAAAATAATAACATTATTATTATTATTTTAAATATTAAATATTGGGACATGTGGCATCACATCATTTGCTTTCAATAATGACCAAAATTGTTGCATCTTAGTTGCATGTGACAATATGTATACAATGGAATCAAAGGATGAACTTGTATTTATTGATTTTTTTCTTTCATCCAATACTTTTGTTATTGCGATTAATGTCACATGCGACTTGTCCAAGGTAATTAAAGGATATTAGTCACAAATGTCACTTGCAACTTGAATGTAATAAAAAAGATCAGTAAAAAATATGTGTTTTTCTTCTAGTGTTGTTAAGTTTCGTTGTTTTGACTTGATTGTTTAGTTATTACCATTGCTTCTTCTAATCATGTGTTGGGCTATGGTTGGAAGTTTGTTAACCTTCTACATCTAAAAAACGTTTCATCTACATCTATTCATTAGCTTTTATACTTTATTCTCTAAAGGATGCCATCATTTTTTGGCTTTTCCTATGTCATTCTTATTATACCCATGACCGTTTTAATCAAATATACCTAATGATTATCAATTTAAATTGGTTTTATGTGTGTCAGGACAACTCATTATTCGATGTGTTTGTTGGGTATGATGCCAATCATTAAATGGATTAAGGAAAAACTAATGACAATTTGCTAACATCCTTAGTTACAACAAAATGTGTCCCCTATTGCAATTTTGATAATTCAATGATATTCTGTCGCCATTCAATTACATGACAAACATGGTGGTAATGAATGTTTTGGACAAGAAAGACAAAATTCCTATAATCAATAAATTACACTTCCATCAAACTCACTAAAATACAACTATGAATAATTATAGTTTGTTAGACTACGTTATTAAAATGATCAAGTGTTATTAACTACTGACCTGACAAACATTTTTTTTACAATGTGTAATGAATTTATATACGAACCTTCACCTATTTGGTTTAATGTTGATAGTAACTGACAAAAATTTGTGAACATATTCTTAAGTATTTATGAAGTCCTAATTGGTCATGGTTAATTGTTCTTATTTTCCAAATCCAACCTATGTTTTTTAGAGTTTCTCACTTGTTGATATCCATGGTTTTTATGATGTTTTCTTTTCCAACTAGTGTCGAATATTTTTTTCACTTTCTATTATTCTACTAATTATTGGACATCCTCTAGTTTTATGGCAAATTGGATTATTCATTCCTTCCTATAATTATCTTTTTCACTCCTTGTTTATGTTTAATTGCACCTCTTGCTCCAAAACGACACCAATGTTTTTTGCACGTGGTATTTTAGATTGCCATAATCTTCAATATATTCCAATGTATGGTATTGTTGGCTTTCATCCTCTACTACACGATGGTGTGCAGTTCACCCATGCACCCCCAAATAAGGGGAAATGATAAATAATAATCTGAAATGAACCGCCTTATAATCTAGCTTAAACATAGGTTCTTCATGCCTCTAATCTTCTTGTAAGTTATTTTTTTCCAGCCCATGTGGTTGCCCACCTAACTCATGCCAATTATGCACTTTGATAGTTTGATTCAAATTCGTCCTAGATTAAGTTTAAATACCTTGGGACCATTCCCATGCTTTCACCAATGGGATTACACGATTCCATTAGATCGTGGTTTTGGCCTACGACAAATGGTGTATAGTGGCCACAATCTAGTATGCATAAAAATGTTTAATAATTTGGAATTTGTTCATTTATTAATTATGGACGCATACCACCATCTATTTTCTTGTTGAATTGGGTTCAATGTATTGAGTTCTTCTAGACAAGGATGTCATAAAAAAAATTCTCCAAATCTTTTTTATTATTATGTCCACCATATTTCCCAACATGAATGTGTGATTACAATTCAATTATTGGGATTATTGGGGGACGGATTGATCAACAATGGTGTATTGCTCCAAAAAATAGGTCATCATTTAAATTTGCATCACCCCCAATGCTTTAGTTTCATTATTGTTGTTAAGTTCATTGTTTTTCCTTGCATATTTATGTAACTTTTAAATTTCGTCATTGCTGTAATGTTAAAGTTGTTTTCCATCTTATTTGATGTTCTGTATTGTCATTTTCATTTATCTTTTGACTGCCAATTCTATTTTTGTTGTTGCATTGTCAACAACATCATTCAAATTTATGTGAAGGGAAAAATATATGTGTTTTGCCAATTTATGTCTCTTTGTTCCATTCACATTGTTGTCTTTGATTGGAGATTGTTACTTGTCCTTGCATTTTACTATTTGTATGGTTATCTATTCCTATCTTTTGCATTGAATTCGAGTTCCAATTGTTCATCTTGCCCTCAAATTTAGTCCTTAGTGCAGTGGCATTTTACGCTATCTAATTTTTAAATTGATGTGAAATGTGTTATGTGCAATGTTTGCTTTCCGACGCGGATATGTGCATGTTTGTTACAAGGAAAACAACATTGTTTTAAGTTTTGTTTACTAGGTTCTAGATGTGAACTCTAGAAGGATCTTTTGGACTATCACCAACAACAAGTATTAAATTGTTAGCAAAAATGTGCATAACAATTATCAAGATATTGTTCTAGCATCAAGCACAATTGCATCAATAGCCAACATTGCTACAGAAGGTGTCTTGATGAAGGAAGAACACATTAAGGTTTCTCACGACTCGAAGTTTTTTGTCCCGATAACAAAATCATCATTTATCAATCTTTTTGATTTTTCTAATGAAGACGACCTTTCCTTACTTGATGTTGTTGTCTTTGTTTTTGTGAATTTGCAAGTTAATGAAAAACGGCCTTTGTGGATGGACGTGTTGCAAGTGGTTTCTATAGTGTTGTTGATTCACTAAAGGTAATGTCTTTAACTTCACACACTTGTTCTAAATTGGAGTCCCTTGACTATGGGGCCATCACAATTGAGTTTGTGAATTGTCTTCCCACAAAATTCAGTGGTGACATTGTTTGAATTTCCCCCTATTCATCATCCATTGGGACATTTTGGACAATTGCAAGGTATGGATAGAAAGTATGATGGTCATGCTTGGTGCAAGTTGTAGACTAGTAACATCAAGAATTTGGTTAAATTGGGCTTCAAAACGACAAAATGCCTTAGACATTTGTGTTGTCATAATGATTCTTGTCCTTTGTTTCAACGTTTTTCTACACACAATGAAGTTTCTTGGAGTGGCGATAGTTTGTAATTTCTGATAACTAGGCAGTGTTTCATGAAATCCTTGATATTTACCATTAACTATAAGTTTTGCGGTTCTTCACCCACTTGTTTACAAACTTGTAGTTGTAGAATGTATTATGTTGTTCACAAGTTTCCAAATCTTTTAAGAGTCGTGATCCACTTGGGCACCCATGCCCATCCAATTGCAAATGGAAAATGTAAAAAATCCTTCCAAAAAATGAAAAACATGGTTGAAAACAAGGTCTGTCACACACCAACTACTACCATTTTAGCTATTGTTTTGTCTGTGAATAAGACATTTTTTTCTTATCACTTGTCAATGAGGATGGAGAAGGTCATGTGGAGTTTCTCAAAGGTGAAAAACTAGATCAAATGTTGTTAAAGTTTATTGCTTTGTGGTCCTTCGGCATATGTAATCTAATTGTTTCACTAAAGCATCATCTTGGTAACTTGAACTCCATTGATTGTATCCTAAAATTGAAAGCATTATTTAGTTACAAATATATTTAAAACAATTGTTTTCCTGGTCAATAGGCTTAGCATAAGGTTTATTTGTTCAAGATGTTTGTTGATGGAGTTGTGTCTGGATTTGATTTGGTTCGGCAAATGAAACTGGGTGATGATCTGCAAAATTCATGGATCATGTTCGATTACATAAAACATGTTCAAGGATGGATGACTACATGTGGCCTATCATGTTTATCACCCAATCTATTGCAAGGTCATGACAATTGCGTTTTGTGACATGCAATTCAAAGACACGGAAACTCAATGCATTTTGTGGAAAAAGATAAACACAATTGTTGAAAAGAAAGGATTGGGTACGCCCATTTTCAAGGGGTTCATGGTGGATAATGTGCATGAAAATTGGAATGTTGTTCACATTGTTTATGGGATTAGAGATCTTATGGTTAAGATGGTTGACAAAGAGCAGACATGTTTTTCAATCTTTAGACGACACTACTAAGTAGTTGATTGCACCAAAGTTTTATGATTGACACAAAGGTCTCTATTATGAGTATAAAAAAACCACAACCTTGGAGGAAGTTGACCTTCAATATGCTAACATTTGATCTTGGTGGTATTCATTTAAAGTTGTAAGCGAAGGTGCCATTCATGAGTTCAATAATTGGATCGACTTCTAGCACTTTTGTGTGCGATAATGGGGAGGTTTCATGTTGGATGTAAGTTCTTTGAAATTATTATGTTCAAATTTTATTTTCCATTTGTTTTTCCTAAATCCTAACTTTATTTTTTTATGTGCTTGTAAAAAATTTCTTTAGAGGAGAAAGCTAATATGTTGACTTGTAACTTATCTAAGACAATCCATAACATTTGGTTCCAATAATCTGGCAACAAGGGTACTTGCTTCTTTTCTACAATGTCCAATAATTACGTGTGGGCATTTAAGCAATCCTCATTATATTATGCCTTCTTACAAGGAGGTGCATTTGGGACCGATTTGGACAAGAATGAATTGTGTTTGTGTAAAACTAGTCAACTTGGGGACCTAGTCCAAATTGTTGTTGTAGTTGCCAAATACACCTCAAGCTTTGGTCTTTCTGTTAAAATACTACACTTGGAAGGTGAAGAAATGTTTCGATCAGTTAAACGCAAGGCAAACCTTCCATTTGGGTTAGAAAAAAATTCACACTAACATGATCAGGTGAATTTATCTCGTTCAAAAATGGCCAATGCAATGATTTTAATCAACGAGTTGTCAACAATGGATGTGGGGGAAACTTATGGCTTTGATCTTGTTATCACCCACAATGGCGCATAGATCCTTAAGTGCCTTTGTGGGGATGGCATTTGGCAAATTGAACATTGCCCCTCGAAGTCAAACACTCATTGCTTAGCGTTGCAAAAAGACACAAAACATTATTGCAAAGCTAAATCCTTTCAAAACAAACAAATTGTGGTATTCTTGTTTTGTGTTATGTTGGTTATTAGTCTATAACCAAAGGTGTATCAATTGAACTACATATGTTTTGGTTTTGTCACCTTATACGTTGTGTGGGAGGGACAAGCAAGAAATATGCATTCGATAGGCTAGCCTTGCTTTCCTTATGGCATGTGCAAGTAGGGACAAATTTCACTCAAATTGAGGTGGTGGCATTGAAGGAGGTTGGTTTTTTGCTTTCGAAGAAACCAAAATGTCCCTTTGATAAGCTTGGGGACAACATATTTGCACCCATGAACCAGCCTTCTGCATGTGCCCCTCATAGTCTCTTTGGCAATGGTATTTCTACCCATGTCTATAAGCCATTGGACTCAAATGTTCAGCCCAAGTCAAGGAATGGGAAGAAGATTCATCGTCTTAGCATGTTCAAACTATCCATTATGCAAGAAAACAAGCGGGAGGTCGGACAAACTTTTGAAGCCACACATCAAACATTCTTCTCTTGAGATATGGATAGATTTACTGCCTCCTTTCAGGACTGTTAGAAAACTGTAAGCAATATGAGGTAACAATTAGTGAAACCTTGGCTTGCAATTGCGTGCATTTTTTTCCCATGATGCTTATGTCCCTCAACAAGCAAAGGCCATGGGTGCCATGTAAACACTTGTATTACATTCTGTAATATGCCATGTATTTTGGGATGAGAAAACCATTCATCCATTATCTATCTTGGAAATGTAATGAAGTTCATAGATTATTAGATTATTCCAAAGTCCTAGATGTAAATTAGGTTGCAATGTCATTAAATAGTTGTTAAATAGGATTGTTAGGGGTTCTATTATTTTGGAATGCATTTTATTACAAAAATAAAAGTATTTTTCGACATGATGTGTGTTGCACTATTCAATAAATTTTCAAACATTTTCCCATACCATCATTATGTGGACTTCTTACCTTTGACTTACTATGTGACTTAACTTAATTTACACAAGTTATTGTTTCACCCTTTTACATTGTAATGTAGCTCTTTTGAGTTTCACCTTTGACACCTTTTTTTGTGAATGAAATTGGACATGAAAACTATGTGAGTCTAATAATTTCCATTCATCATAACTATTTTGGAATTACTTTCATCCATACACTCAACTAGCTGAAAGTTTCATCCAAAAAATTCATTTACTTATGATTATCATCCAAAAGTTCATTCATGTTCCACATTCATCCAAATATTTCATTTGTCTTGTAACTTTCATCCATGTACATGTAATTTTTGTCCAACATAGTTGTTATGGAATTAATTTCATCCATACATTTCAACCTATCAAATATTTCATCCAAACAATTGTTTATTTGTAATTATCATCCAGAAAGTTCATTGATGTTCAACTTTTATCCAACCTTTTCATCTATTTTGTGACATCAATCCATGTACATGTGGAAAAATATTTTCCATGTCATTCCTATGTGGCACAGGGATATTCTAAAAATATTATGTCCCCATCATCAAAATATTCCAAATATATTTGTTCTTGCTCATAGGCTCATGCTTGTAGGTTCATGTGCTCGCTTTGTAATGTCGTTGTAGTAACAACATGACAACAAACATTTGCTTTCAATGCTCAAACTTGTTTCCAATGATAAATGAAATGTGGCAAATGCTTACAACAAAAAGTCCTTTGCCACATTTCTTTTATCGTTTGAAACAAGTTTGAACATTGAAAGCAAATGCTTATCATCATTTTATTATTGCAAGCACACATGTGTGTGTGTCAAGTGGAAAAAAAAAAACACCCACAATAGGTTCAAAATAGGTGAATTGACAGAAACACTATTGGTAGAAATATTTTGGTATATAAAATATTTATAAGTGTGTTTTTAATTAGTTTGTTTATATGTTGAAATGTGTAATAGATATGTTTGAATGCAAAATTTTAATGTTTGTTTTCAAACTTAAATTACAAGAGTATTATGGTTTATTTATGTCAATTCAAAATATTTTACATAGGATAAAATTTACATTAAATTCCTACTTGAAAATCCTTACTATATTCAATACACATATTTAAAAAATTATTTGATGATATTTTCAAATTCGAAATTTATTACCTATCACCTTTCTTGGTAACTTGCAAGTTACTTAGTCAACTTACAATCTTTCACATAAGTTAACTAAACATTAAGGTTATCAAGGTGATTATGTAAGTAAGTGAAGTATGCAAAATAATTTTTATCCATCATTTGTGAGGTTTCAAAATATTTGAAACCTTTAATATTTCATCATTACAATTTTTATTGTAAAATTTCATACAAAATAATTTTAAAATGTTTTTGTTTAGAGCATTTCATGGTTCATTTTAATGAAAACAAGACATGCATTCCTTGAATCTATATGTTTTTGGGTTGTGGACTTAATGGTTTTTCAAGTTTACAATAAGTTAAAAAATTTCATATTTATCAATTTCAATATTTTATTTGAATGACATTTCCACAGTAACATCCATTAACATATTTGACATTTTCATCAATCAAACATCACACATGGCACTCAACCTCAAATAGTATACGTCCCCCAAAGGAGGTTCTATTAAATTTGGTAACTTAATAGCCTATAAGGATTTCATGAAAAAAAATATATTAATAGTCACAAAAGACCTTGAAAATAATGTTGTTAATATAAAAGAGACCTTAATTGAACATGGTAGTGTTCCAACAAATATGATATGAGATCAAATAAATAATCATAATTTTTGAATGGAAACCATGTTATAAGTTGCAAATGGAAAACACAGTTCAAATTGATTTGAATTAAACACAAAATTTTCATGTAATATCTTTTTTTTAAAAATAATTTAAAAAATAATGATATACATTAAGAAAAGTAACATTTTCTTAAATACATAAATCAAACAATATACAAATAAGTGTATTCAACATATTGTCATGGACACCAATTTTTTTAAATCAAGCTCCTCCAATTTAAGATTTTGGATCTTCAAATTAAAAATTTGATGTATTCAATATTTGAAAACAAATTCTTGTTATGAAAACATAAATATTATGAATTAAAATAAGTTATTCAACAAAATAATTTAACTTAATTAACATCCTAAATAGGTTTTGAATTGCTCCACAAACTTTGAAAGACGAATTTCATTAATACCTCCACCCATAGACAATCCATTATCACATTTATTTTACATAAACATTATAACTACTTACAATTTTATATATTAAAGCAACAGTGGTGTCTGTCTGTCTGGGCAGTGCTTGGAAAATTCTTCTAATCATAACTTCCCCATATGTAATTGACTCCAGAGATAAAAGAAATTAGGGGCAGTCTGATTTTTTGAGGAGTTTCCTCAGATGTAATTTCTCGAGATGTAACTGACTCCAGATAAAAAAGAAATAAGGGGCAGTCTGATTTTTTGAGGCAAAAGATTTGGTAGACCAAAAAAAAATAATTTAGGCCTTAGACAGTTCAAATTTTTTTTTTTTTGTTTTTTTTGTATTGACCAAGACTACCTTTTTTTTCTTTTAGCTACTGTCTGTCCCGATTAAGGGGACGAATGAAATGTCCGTCCGGCTTGATGACGGGACGGATTTAGGGGAAGACCAGAAAAAAAAATTTTAGGCCTTGGACAGCCCATAATCATTTTTTATTTTTTTTGTATTGACCAAGACTACCTTTTTTTCCTTTTAGCTACTGTTCGTCCCAATTAAGGGGATGGATGAAATGTCCGTCCGGCTTGATGCCGGGACGAATTTTGGGGAAGTTTTTTTTCTTTTAGCTACTGTCCGTCTCAATTAAGGGGATGGATGAAATGTCCGTCCGGCTTGATGATCACAAAATAATAATAAAAATAGAAAACAATTTTTTAAAAAAAAAGTTAAAAGTTTCTAAAAAAAATTAAAATGCTAACCAAGTTTAAAGAAACCAGGGGACTTCACAGTGGCCGAAGGTCATGGGCACCCACTAGTAGAAATATATATGAAAAAGCACCAAGTGAAATGTTCAAGTTTGTTGCAAGAAAAATTTGATCTAAAACATGTCTTGATTTTAAATTACCAATGCTACCAATTCAAATATGTGGGTTCCATCACAAACTATTATTGAAAACTTTGCAACATAAAATGTTTTTTAATAGACATAGATGACACTTTTAAAGGTTATAAAATAACTCCTTCAAAATCATTAATGTGGACAAAATTTCCACAATTCCCCAAATAAAAATTATAATGAAGATGGAGAACTCACATATATAACAAATTCCACATTTAACAAAAAAATGGACTCCAATTGGATGAAAATTTGCATTCAATTTTTCTATTCAACTAACATTAGGATGCGCTAGGTTTAATCTTAAATTGTTGCACATTTGACTCAACTAATGTAATTAAAACATGTCTTAACATATATAACATTATTTCAAATTTGTTTTATAGAGTATATTTACTTGCTGCATTGTCAAACAAAAACTTCAAAGTAGATTTTCTTGCAAAAAGAAAATGTTGTTTGAAAGCAAGCATACACCATGAATTGACAATTGCTTCTCCAAAATCTTACCATAAAAGATTTATAATCTTATCCTTGAATACCCATTCTTTAAACTTAAATTTTCAAGACATTATAATAGATTCAACTTTATTAGCATCAAATATCCTTTGCTTAAATGAAACAAAAAATTCTAAACATTAATGCAAACCAAGAATATACCATGCTATCTCTCACAAATTTATGATCTCATCATGTTATAATAACCCTGGAACAATGATACTCTATGATAAAGTGGTCTCCTCATCACAAACTTCTATAACAAATTCAGGTGCTGAATTTATTAATGCCCTCTTCAACATAAACACATGCAAAGCTTTGTATACAATCATAGTCTATAAACCACCACAAATGCAAACAAATTATTTCATTTCCATTTTAGAAACTATATTAGAAAAAATACGCACAAATTCTCCAATTATAATGATCAAAGATTTTAACATAAACAGTTTAACAAATACATTTCAATTGACAACATTACAAAACTATATGACTAAACAATCTTCAAAAGTACAACCCTTGATAATGCAAAAATAGATCATATATGGACTAATGCATCAACACAACAATGTCATGTCGGATCAACACAAGTTTATTGGACAAATCATAAGCCTATATACTTGCATTCAAATTAACGTTCCTCAATTTGCCTTACCATTTACTCAACATACAATAAAAATTAAAATAAAACTTCAATAACCTGCAAACAACTACATTTTTCATTGTTCAATCCTTTGACAGGCAAGGCCCACCATGTCTGTGACACCTTGTTGTTGTGAATTCAAAAACAAATTATCCTAGGTTAAACACATGATCAATATGATCTTAATTTTTGCTACGCAAAATGTGGTATGCAATAAAACATACCTAGCGATGACAAAAACCTGCATAAGCCCTCCATCTATCACATAGTGTACTGCCTTAGTAAACTCTCTTGTCCATTACCTGTAATTCCATCCTTCAACTCACTGCAAATTGGCTATGGAGCTTGAGAGCTTTGGAGATGACTCAGAACAAATAGAAAGCAAGATTCATGATAGAAGATCATGAAATCTTTTGTCATAATCATATAAAATCAAGCAGAAACCCATAACACAACCGTAGATGTAGAGATGTGATGATGACCCCAGCTGAAAGACAATGACTCCAGATATCCCACAGAAGAAGATGCAATATACCAGGTTTGAATACATAGTGAATCTCTTGAAGACTGAGGTGAATGGTGGCTACATTGTGGAGCCCATAACTTGTCACAATGACTGCATCAAAGCTGCGATGTCTGAAAGGCAGATTCTGTGCAGCATCATGAAACTACCTACACACATGAATAAGGAAACATGTGACTTATTATGGCAAAGCTCTCTCCCTAGATTACAAGAAGGAAATGCACTATTTTGTAGAAAGTAATGTTGAGGTGCACCCAAATGATGCTGTTTGCAAATCATTGAGTGAAGCAATGCCACCCAAAGCGAAGAATTGTCTCCACTTATTTGCAACTTAAACTGTTAACACCCTCAAAAACCCTGCATTTGGAGGGAAGGTAGTTCACCTGGAGAAACGGTAACAGTTTGAGAACACTATGAGTGTGAACAGATGAGCAAGCCTGAATTGGAGCACAAAGCATAGTCTCCAAAGCTAATGACACGCAAAAGAATTTTGTGAACAAGTTTGAAGCACTGTGAATGCCTGAAAGGTGAAGAAAAGAGAATGACATTGACTCCATTTGTATACTCAAAAAGTCAGAGATTGGGTCCTGTTTCAGACTCTGCTTCTTGAATGCTTGATCATCACTCCCTTTTCTTTCTCTTGTTGGAAAATTCCCTGTCCACATCCAAAACCCCCAAAATGCTAACCCCTGAACCCACATCAAACTTCACCCAATGATTTTGGACTTTGCTTTCATCACCTTGCAGGTACAAAGACAGAAAAATGGTGTGAACAAAGCAAGAATTAGAGGTAACAGCATTGAGAGCTAAAAATCTATTTTGCAAAGCCTCCCAACAAGCAACAATGTTCCATGTTGCTATCTTCCCAAGAACTTGCATTCACCAGGACTTGTGAAGTCTAAGCCTTGAGAAACAAACAAAAAGGCCTTGTTGCTTTAGTCAGAGTCTGCAAGAAATGGCATCAGACAATCAATTACGACAACAGTGTTTTTCAGACTCTGCTGACTTTTCTCTGCATGTATTCAACCAAGGTTTTAGTAAACAGTATAGTGCACACAGCAGTCAAGCAAAGCCTGTCAAGTCACCCTTCAGGCATTCACAAATCCAATTGATTCTGCAATGCTCTAGACTCTCACGTGAGTTCCTTTTCAAAGGTCCTGCTGTTACATAGATGCCATAGAGATGAAATGAATGGGAAAGGAGAGAGGGACTGACTTTGCTATAGCTTTCTCACCGTACAATAGCCAGCAGTGTCCAGATCACAAAAGAAATGACTCACATTCCGAATGAGGTTAAGAAATCTACATTGAAGAACTCTAAATTATGTTGAGCGTCGAGCAAAAGTAAGATACCCAGTATGTCCTTTTGTATCTGGGTATGGTTTGGCTATCACAGGCCTTGTTTCCCTTTCTGCTTTCTTTGTGACAGCTAACCTATCACCATCAATATTCTCTTGCAACTTCAATCCGTTGCCTGCAGTCTCAGACAAGCTGTTGTTACCATTGATGGTCTTATCCTTCTGTGGTTCCTCCCCATCAGCCTGCTCTGTCCTTCCCTTCTGAGGTCGTTGCCTTTTTTGTGGGGGAGGTTTGAACAGGCAGTCACTAGCAAATTGTGTACCGCATTGCAAGGTTGTTTGTAGAAACTCCTGACGAACTTCGTAAGTTCTTACAAGTACTTCAAATGTCCGGATATCTACAGAAAAAAACCAGGTGAAGAAAAATAATTCAAACCAGAGACCTTTCTTGCAAATATGTGAGAAGCTACTGAAGCAACAGTTTAATGGTGGCAGCAAATTACAAACCTGTAAATTCAGGTATAGTGAGAGCTTCACATGTCCGCTGAACCTGTTCAATACATGGTGAGAAGGAGCAGATGCCCCCATCGCATCGAAGTGAAGAAGCTGCTGATGGAATGGCTAGCCATGGTTGTGGTAGGTCGAGAAACACTGCATCTGCCTGACCGCCCACAAACTCCTCTGGAAATCCTTGCCCCTGTATATCCCGCATGGTCACTGTCACCAAGTGCCCAATTCCGTTCCTCTCAAACTCTTGTCTGTGTAAAAAATTGGGCACACACCAAAAATCAGTGCACATAAAAATTACATCAGCACCCTAAAAAAATCTGAATTGTCTGCCATAGTCTCTCTCAGTGTGTATTTATCAACTTGTTTATAGTTTGTGAAACATTCCTCACATAACCGGATGTGCAATGCAAAGAATAGTATTCAAGCACAACAAATACACTTGCACAACCATTTGCAAAATAACCTGTCTGACTGCAAACAAAGAAGAAATAGACATCTTTGAGATTGTAGAGGAATCTCCAACAAAAACAAGACTTTGAAGGTAACCTGACAATGAGTGCAATGCAAAGAACAGGTTTTGAGCACAACAAAGAAACTTGCACAACCATTTGCAAAACAACCAGTCTGTCTGCAACCAATGAAGAAGAAATAGACATCTTTGAGATTGCAGAGAAATCTCCAACAAAAACAACACTTTGAAGGCAACTTGACAATGAGTGCAATGTATAGAACGGTTTTCAAGCACAACAAACAAACCTGCACAACCATTTGCAAAACAACCTGTCTATCTGTCCGCAAATGAAGAAGAAGAAATAGATATGTTTGAGATTGCAGAGAAATCTCCAACAACAACACTTTAAGGGTCACATGACAATGAGTGCAATGCAAAGAACGGTTTTTGAGCACAACAAACAAACTTGCACAACCATTTGCAAAACAACCTCTCTCTCTGTCTGCAAACAAAGAAGAAGAAATAGACATGTTTGAGAGATTGCAGAGAAATCTCCAAGAACAACAACACTTTGAAAGGCTAACACAACAATGAGCACAGCACTCATTATTGTGTTGCCAAACCAATTGCTGAACATGACAACTCCAACAACTGCAAATGGAAGAGAGCAATTTTCTTGAGGCCAAAGAAACATGTGATTCTTACCAATGTGGATGCAAACAAGATGTTGTGCAAGAGAGTAATTTTCTTGAGGCCAAAGAAACATGTGATTCTTACTAATCTGGATGCAAACAAGATGGTGTGTGTGTGTGTGTGTGTGAGAGAGAGAGAGAGAGAGAGAGAGAGAGAGAGAGAGAGATGGGAACATACTTGGCAGCCAAAGCTCGTTGCTCATGGAAGTCGAAAGTATGGACATGGCCAGAGGGAGCGACAGCTCTGGCCAAGGAATGAGTGAGAGAACCGCTGCCAGTGCCGGACTCCAACATCACGCTTCCCGGTCTCAGCTCCAGAAACGAGATCACAAAGCTGATGTCTGCGACATACAGGATCTGTGTTCTATGCGGCAGAACCAAAGTCCAAAGCTCGGGAGTGGGAGCAAGCAAGAACACGAAGCCTCCTCCCTTCTTCCCTACCACTCGACAACCGAACGGCTTCCCGATCCATTCATTGTGAGGGAAAACTCCAAACCGGTTCTGTAGCTCACCGTTCCTTGCAACGGTCACTGCTTTCATGCGGTCATGTCGCTCATAAACTATCACAACATCTCCTTCTTTGATCTGTCTCTCGCCTTCCGCTCTCAAGCTTGCTTCCACTGCCAGCATTGCCATTCTCCTTGCCCAGTTCCTCCTTGTGGCTGCTGCTGCTGCTGCTGCCAGCAAGAAAGAGCTTCTAAAGAACCGAATCCGATGACAAGAGCCACGGCAAAATGTTTAGGGATCTCTCTGGCTGGTGAGCATCAACTAGGGTTCTGGATTTCTTTGGGAGAGAGATCCGATTCTCATTGTTTCTGAGGAGAATCGGAGGAGGAGGAGGAGATTAAGGTCGTAAGGATGCCAGGGAACGAGCGGAAGTGGAGATCGGTGCGACAAGCGCAAGCGGACGATGAGGCGAGAGCAGGCTGCAGCAGCGGAGTCGGTGGTGCACCAGCAGGCGGTCCTCTTGTTGTCCCAGGATTTGTCTCTGGCCCGATCCGTGTCCACGACCTTCAACACTCCTGGCTCACTCTACTCTCGGTTTGTCTCTGTCTCTGTATCTCTCTGACTTCTGATCTCGATGTTGATCTACAAGGGTTTTGCTTTTCTTCTTCTCTCCTCGATGTTTTTTGTTTTCCATCTCTTTGCTCGATGCGTAGGGTGTCTCTCCTGTTCGCTTCATTACATTCTGTAGCAAGATCCTTTCGTGGTGAGCATGCATCTGTGGTGGAAGAAATCACAATCACAGATGTGACAAAACATGTTACAACATTCTGTTTCCTTCTGTGATGATGTAGAAAAACAGAATGAGATTCTTTCACATCTCGGCAATCACAACAACAATGTTGCATTGTTGCTGCATCCATCCTCCCCTCTCCCTCCCTCAGGATGATGATCCCTTTGAAATCCACCAGCCCTTTGAAATGCTCAAAATGCAGCAACAATGCAACATTGTTGTTGTGGTTGCCAAGATGTGAAAGAATCTCAAAAACGGAATGTTGTGACATGTGGGCTGCTGGTTCTCGTGAGCTTTTTCTGAAGCATATTTATGTGCAGGTGCTGGAATCAGATTTGGGTGATGTAATGATGGAAGAGTTCAATGATCCAGATATTGTGTAAGTTGCAAGCAAACCCTTTTTTTCTGAATGAGAGTTCTTGGGGATTATGTGTGTCCATCTCTATGAACGGGGTTTTATGTTCTAAGAGTAAGCACTAAGCTCTTCTGCTGTTGTTGTGTTTGTTTCATGGCGGCTGTAGTGTGGATGATCTCAAGATTGTGACAGATGCAGAGCTGGTTGAGAAGGCATTGGCAGAAGTGCTCCAGGTGTGAATTATTATCCCTTGTTTTATCTTCAAGTGGTTTAGGGTTTAGGGTTTTGTCCTTACTCCTTCTGCCTCTTCTCTCCTCTTCCTCAGCTGTTGGGCCCCTTTGGCCACCACTCCTATCTTCTTGACTCCTGCTGCAACAAGTATCAGATCTCTGAAGCCAACCCTATTCAGAGGGCACTACCAATGGTTTGACTTTATTGGAGTTTGGTCAGGATTTTATAGAACACTGTTCTTCTATGTTGCCTGCAACAGGGGAAAAATGCACTCTTAGATTGCAGGAGACTAGAGGATGGTGGATCACAGGGAGGTGAAGGAGCGCATGGTACAGCTGGTCTTGAAGGTCAGAGTTTCACAGGCCTGCTGTTGGGAGATGATGAGTGCACCCATGAAGCTGGATTGGACAAAAACAAAACAACTGCACAAGAATTGTCAATTGTGCCTTTTGTAGGGGTAGGTGACAATGCAGGGCAACATGATGGAGGTGCTGCTTTGATTGAGAGTGGGGTTGAACCAGGAGCTGAGCTGCAGGCAATAGAAACTTCCCAAGCAATTGTGCCTATGCAAGAAGTAGGTGATAATGCAATGCAACATTATGAAGGAAGTGTTGCTTTAATTGAGGCTGGAGTTGAGCCAGGAGCAGAGTTGCAGGCAATAGAAGCTTCCCAACCAAAGCAGAAGGAGAAGAAGAGGAAGAGAGGGCGGCCTTATGACCGAGATGTGCGAGCTGCAGATTTGGAGATGGTGCTGTCATCTACTTGACTCAGGAGCTAAAATTGAGGGAAAAGGATCCAGGCGTGCATGATTTAAGCTTCTCATGAAAGAAGTTTGTGTATTTTGTGCTTTGCATCTTTACGGCTGGTCCTTGTGGGACTTGAGCCTTTTGGATTGGTGCACAGATACTCTTTCCAGTTTCTTTAGAGAAGGCTGAAGAATTGCACATTTTTGCATCTATAAATCAATAAGGCAGTGCTCTTCATTTGAAATTTAAGATGGGGTGTGGTGTATTGTTTCTTGTCCAGGATGCTGCAGCTATACAACGAGAAGAGATTTTGACTAGGATGAAGCAGGAGAGGGAGGCTGCAAAGCAGAGCTCAAATCTGCATTCCCTGCGGTACCCCTACAGACCTTTTCTTCTCCATCTCATTCTCCTCTTATTTTATTTCCAAATTAACATTGTAAAAGCAGTAAAAAAGACTTGAGCTCAAAGTTTAGACTTGTTCCTTTTTGCTTCAATGGAAGTTTAGAACCTCAGGTGAGGTGATGCTTCTTTCATTCCCAGCATTGCAGTGAATTATGGCATAAAGTCATGGAATTCTAATTTTTTATTATTTCAGATTCAAGCAGGAGCGTGAGGCAGCAGATGCTGGAAACAAAAATCAGCTGCGTAAATTGAGATTCTTGACTACTGCAATTAAGGTAGCATCAGGGTTGCTCTTTTGTCCATGTGAAGATTCTTGCTATTGTTCACACAACTTTCTTGTTCTATTCTGCTAGTTGTGTTGGCATTGCTCATCTTGCTCCTACAGTTTGCTGTTCTAGTCTCTTGTTTGAGAGTGGATTCCTTTCTTATCAGTTTAAACAAATTACATGTCTTGTTGCTTTCTCTGCCACTGTAATTCTCTGACCTCTGTATGCTCAAATGCAGTTCCCAACCACAACCACCCCGGAAGTGACAGAAGAGGAAGCAGTGGAATCAACTGAGATAGTTCTGGTTGTGGAACTCTACCATGGTCTCAAAAAGCATACTAAGGTGCATTGCTTTCTGAACCTGGTATTTCTGGTTGCATTGTTTTGAGGGGTGTTTGAGAAGTCCCTCAATTTGAATGAGGTAATAGTAGGTGTTGTTTTGAAAGTGAGCACCATAACCATATGCTTGGTCAGTTGGGAACTTTAAAGTGGAGTCTTCCTCCTTTCAACAAAAACCCAACAGCAAAGTCCAATTGTTCTGATTTTGGTTACAGTACTAGGACTGGCAGGTGTAAGTTTCAGGTTAGCACAGAACTAAAGCAAGAGATCCTCTTTCAGTAATCCAAAATTGAGCCTCAAGGTGAATGAGCCTTTGAACATGCAAAAAAAAAAGTCCAGACCATAAGTGGGATGAGATGGGGTGTGACAGACACAAGAGTTTCTGGTTCTGGGAAGTCAGCCTCTAACAGCACTGAGGGACCGTCTCTACTGTCTCACTGACGAACTGGCTCAGGAGGCTAAGCTGAATGTGCCATCTGGCTACTTTCTAATTGAGGTTATTTCCTGTGCTTTGACATTTTCCTTTTATAGTCTATGTTATGCACTCTTATCTGAATGCTGGGCTGTGGGCTAGAGAAATTATTGTGCTCAGGTTGAAGTATGCACGACTGAATAGAGAAAATTGTACACTTTTTAGAAGTTTTGAAATTAATTAGCTGGTCATGCCTGCAGGATGTCTTCTATAATGACATGAGAGATCCAAAGGCAATTGATTATAGTGAACCTATCATAAAGTGGACTCGAGAGACAAAGGAAGCAACTGAAAGGTGGAAGGCAGTTGGAGGGGCAGCAGGTGGGAGAAAGAGTTCTGGGACCACCAACCAAAATTCTGACAGTGTCAGTCTCCCTTCTTTCAGGTGATATTCCCTGGTTTTTTCTGTTTGTCCTGCCAGTTTTGATGCTGTACAAGAAGGGTCACAGACTTGCACTGATCTTGGCAGTGCAATCTGTCTCCACATTGGCCCAATGAAAGATGCCAAATATTGCGACCATGTCAGTTTGGACTCAAAATTTGAAGTGGGTGTAAATGCAATGATTTCTTGCAGGACAGCCAGCATGGCAGACACTTCCTTCAGTGACTTGCAACTTCGTATTGGATCACAGTACCTATATTGTCATCAGGTGAGTTACAGTCCTGTGACCAATTGGTAACCTTCTCACCCTGTACCTGCAAATATGTCAGCTGCATGGCGAATTTGATCATCTGATGATGCTTCCTTTTTCTCAGGGAGATTGCAAGCACATGCTGGTAATTCGGGACATAAGATTGATACATCCTGAAGATGTCCAGAAAGTTGCTGCTTATCCAGTGCTAAGATGGCATCCACGTGCACGAATCCGCAAGTGTAGCATCTGCGATATATACCGGGCAGCAAAGATTACTTATGGGGATACACTGGCCCCTTCTAGCCCTTGCTTTTTCTGTGAGCAGTGTTATTACATGTTGCACTATAATGCAGATGGTTCTCTGCTTTACAATGACTTTAAAGTTTATGAGTACCACCACGAGTAGTTCCAGCACTTTTTTTCTTGGTGAAGAAGAGATCTTCCACACTGCAGAATCCAAGATCAAGGTATGCAAGATTGAAATTTCTTGGTCCCATATCTCCATGTCATTGTTGGATGAATGCTTGAGTAGTGTATGCACATTCTTTTCTGCAGATTTTTTGTAGAATTTTTTGCAAAGTTTTAGGCATATCATCATATACTTATCTACAACCACCATCTAGAGTTGATGAAGTCATTGCAAAGTCATGGCAGCAGGTCACTGCTATTCATGATGAAGGTGATGGTCTTGTACTTTGTGCATGACACTCATAAGGTTATGACCACCCTCATTCTTTTCATACTAGTATCGGTTTTGCTGGAACAGACACAACAGTTACCTTCAAAGTTCTACCATGAAGTTTTCTCTGCAATCTCATAGACATGTTATTTTCAGCAGAGATGAACATTCTGGGCTGTTATGGGTCCATTCTCTTACAGTGAACGATGCTGCAACTTTCACTAGCCATTCAAATAGTGAGGATGCTCTGTGCCAATCCTTGGTCTTGGTCTCATGTTCACTTTCTTATTAGTTTCCTTTCTTTTTTCCCTTTTCTGTTTTCTGTCATGATTAGATTAACATCTCTTTCTTTTGGGATGTTTTGCTCTTGACAAATTCTTTGCTTTCATTGAAAGTAGGAGTGGAGTATGTTGAATTAGGCTCCCACTCCAGTTGACAGTAACGAGAGTTTCCCTCAGGGAAGGGGCTCTGAGTTACACCTGGTTCAACAGGCTTCATCATCTCTCTCTTCCGTCTCTACTCTATGTTGTCTCCTGTTGCAACAACTTTTGACAGGTCACTGGAAGTCAGAGAGCCTAAAGAGCTTTATTTGTCTCTTGCCTGCAGAGCTTGTGGCATCACTTCATAGCAGATTTCCCAGGTGAAAGTCATCTAGGAAGGGGCCACTTTCATTGCAGTTGCAAGTTTGAGACCCAATTCACAGAAAGATGCTTTCATCTGCAAATGCTGACCAAGGCAAGTGTGTGCTGCAACAAGGGATGGATAACAGAGATGTGGATCAGTCCTGAAGGTGCGATGCCCAGGGTAGTATGTTCTCATCAGGTTTGGAGCGGGAAAATAAATAAAAATATATGGAGAGGTTTGTGATGGGGGATTTTATTTTCTTTGGATCTCTCCTTTATATTCCTTCACTGAAAGGTCTGCATTTGATAAGGATGCCCCCAACAATTATGTGATTACAAATTCTCATAATCACAAGGTATGACCATAGATATCCAGAGAACAACCACAAGCAATGCCTTTCCATTTGTCACCAGTGTAAGCAATGTGCAAAATTTGGCAGACTCTTAAAACAGAGTTGCAACAGATCTGGACTTTCCCAAGCCTTTCTTTGTTGATGGGAGAGTCCACAAGTCTATGAATGTGCACAGAATCATAAAATGGTTCTGCATAACAAAAATCTCTGGAGCTTCATGATGCCCCTTTCCAATTGTGTCCTAGGTTTGTTGGAAGGTGTTTTATATGTGAAGTTGGGAGTGAAGTTCTTTTGTAATGAAATTGGCAATCCCCTTGGTCTTTGTGTGAATTTGGAATTGTTCAAAGGAATGGGGAGTTTTGTCAAGGCTTCAAATGGGGTGTGTTAATTAACTAATTTGAAATGAAATTGGCAATTCTCCTGGTCTTTGTGTGAATTTGGAATTGTTCAAAGGAATGGGGAGCTTTGTCAAGGCTTCAAATGGGGTGTGTTAATTAACCAATTTGACATTGGAGACATAAAATTGCACCTTCCCCAATGTGGTGAAGTGCTTCTGTTCTTGATTGCAAATTGCCTACTCAAATGATTACACATGCTATGCACAATCAATGCAAATGGGCTTTTGCCTGGTATTATAATTGCAAGGTTCTTCAGGTTTTTTGGACGTATTTACTAGTTTAATGGGAGATGTGACTTCTTTGACATATCCTGTAACAACAGCATCATTTATGGAGATTATTTGTGAAACAAGTGATCCATTCAAAGAGGAGGAAAGAGGAGTAAAAGATGGAGCAGAAGGAGAAGAGGACCAGATTCACTTGTAGTTAGTTGTTTGGAGAAACATTGTAAAAGATACAATGTCTTTCAAGTAAAAATTACCCAAGTGACTAACCCCACCAATACTGACTGGTCAAGCACTTAACCATGGTGTAAATCCAATGGAAGTTGGAAAATCATCAAACAAAAACTGTGTAGACATCATCACAAAAAACTATCTCAACACAATCTTAGAATGGTTTTTACTACTTGTCCTTGCGACATGCAGGTTTGAGGAGGTTCCAGAATATCTTAGACCCAGACATGCCTGTTATGATGCACTGTTCGAAATCTTAAGCAAAACTTATTAAAAACCTGCAAAGATCATTTTAGCAATTCCCCTTCCATCTAACTCCCCAGCCGAAGAAATAGATAACCCATATGAGCTTTACTGCCCAAGCTCAGCTTTCTTCTTTGCCCACAGCCTATCCAGGGCACTGTCAGCATCTCCCTGCAGCAACAAATTCATATTTCCCATCAGCTGTGCAATACAATCTTAGGTTTAATTTACAAAAACATGTATAGTACAAAGGCACAAAAATAGTCATGAACAAATTGAGATAGAACTATAGCAAATAACCACCAGATAAAGTAACCTGTGTAGCAATTAGACCATATTCCTGGCATGATTTCCTACATGTAGTTTCTTTTCAAACAAAGCTTTCTCAAAAGCATTAGTCACCACCACACATTGCTGAGAGCATACTCAAAAGTCAAAAACTGGAAATTCTGCAACTGATATATACCTGGGCCCGAACATTGCCACAGAGAGCAAAAGTGGTGAACTGGCCAGTGTAGATGCCATTTGCATCAAGATGTCCAACATTCAACTGAACTGACGCATGATCCTTTGATGTGATCAATCTGTTTGTTGAGGAACTGTGAGAAACAAATACAACAATGAGTTCAGGCTGACACATCTCCTTCTGTTTACAAGGTGAATGCAAGTCTGCCCACATGTCTAAGACATGATTGCACTCCACCACTAGCACTAAACAAGTTGCATTTATGAACTTTTTTTCTTTCTAGCTCAGTAAACCTTTCCAGTAGCAATACTTGCAGCATCAGCTGAAATAAACATATGCTCTGTCTCTAAAGTGAAAGCCGAACATTTCTAAAGTTCTGCATCCAACTGTCCTGTTCAGCTTGAAATCAAGCCGAGAATCACAATTGAAATGGAAGCTCTAAAGAATGACATGTAGGGATCCGCGAAACCCACAAAGCAAGAAACGTCCAAGTAATTTCTCACTAACAAGTTTCCTAGGCAGCCTGCTGCAAAGGAAGCAACAATCTTTTCAAGTTCCCTGATCCATACAAATGTAGACGAGCTCTGACACAAAAAAAGTCAAAAGGAAGCAGTAGAACTCAACTCCTCTATTTTATTGCCTTCACTATGAAAATTTGCTTGACCTGGACAAGCATCTTCCATGAGAGATTTCACAAACTCTGCTCTTAAGGCCTCTGGAGTGTTGGGGGGGAAGACACCGCCTTGAAACTCTCCCTAGACTCAACTTACAAAGAAGAAGGAATTGTCACAACCGTCCAGGACGTCTATCTCCTCAAGTAATCTTGCCCGTATTTTTTCCAATCTAGCTAGCGGGACTTGTAGCCACGACTACGTGCAAAGAGACCATAAGCCCGAGATGCCACTCAAGTTACATACGCAAGCTTTGCATACGAAGGAAAACCAAAACTCGTATAGCAAGGGCCCCAAAGAAACAAACAAAAGAAACCCCCCAGAAAAAGAGAAAAAAACAAAAACCGGCCGTCTGAGTAAAACAAATACTTCCATATCCATATCGCGAGAAACTATCTCTTCAATATGCATCTGGCGAGGAATCGAGAAAATGGCTAGATATGCGTCTTCATAAGCTTCCCCTATCCATAACCCTAGAGTCCAAACATGCACAGTGCAAAAAAAGAAAAAAACTCACCACTTCCTTGGAATGTAAAGATCCACGTTCTCGCCCTCCTCGTTCTGCATGTTGGCAGACACTTAGAAAACTGACTTGCGAGGCCGCAGCAGCGACGGCGGCGACGTGAGATTTTCGCCGAGACTGCGAGACAGACAGCGCCGAACAAGAGAGAAAGAAGGACAAACTTCGAAGCGCCGCCTCTTTGCACGAGAGAGACGATGATCCAGGTCTCAAATCCACATCCTAAACCTAGGTCTCAAACCAGGTCTTAGTCTCAGAAGATGAGCTCAGCTCCCTAATACAGGTCCTAACCTAGGTCTCAAACAATGAGCTCAGCTCTCAACACAGGTCCCAACTCCTAACCTAGCTAGCAATCCAGACATCAAACAACTAGATTAAGTCCCAATTCAGGTCCTCATCACAACCTGAGTGCCACTCAAGGTCTCAAAAGCGGTACTTAAGATTTGGATGGAGGTCCTAGCCTACGTGTCAATCCAGGTCTCAAAAACGACGGGCTGCTGCGGTTCGATTCTAGGTCCTCATCTAGGTACCAATCCAGGTCTCGAAAGAGGAGATAAGGTCCCAATAGAGGCGGTGACCCAGGGTCTCAAACGAGGAGCTAAGGTCCCAGCACAGGTCCTAAGTCCTAACCTAGGTGCCAATAGAGGTGTCTCGAATGAGTAGCTAAGGTCCGAGCGCAGGTCCTAAAGTAGGTGCCAATCAAGGTCTCAAAAGAGGAGCTAAATCCGAAGACAGGTCCTAAACTAGGTGGTAACGCGCCAAACCGGGTACCCGCCCAAGACTGGTAGCCTGCCTGCCCGTACAACCAAGCTGTTAAAGGGTATTAGAAAAGGGTATCGACAAGGTATATCAGGGTATCAGGAAACAAGGGAGGAACAGAAGAGAGAAGACAGGACGTGCCTCGTCGTCGTCGTCGTCTCTCGCGGTCTTGTTCGAAGGAGCTATGGCAAGTGCATGGGTGAGGGTGGTGGGTGTGGTGGGAGGAGGCCAGATGGGATCGGGAATTGCGCAGTTAGCTGCGGCAGCGCAGCTGGACGTCATTCTGGCGGATGTGGATCAAGAGGTGCTGCAACGCGGCATGAGAAACATCACTTCTTCTCTTTCAAAGTTCGTAAAAAAACAAGCCTTATCGCAGGTAAGAACAAGAACAAGAAGAAAAATAAATTCAGGTTTCCACCAGAATTCTCAATTCACAAAGGCCCACAGTAAGATTTCTAAAAGTTGCAGTAATGATTTTTCTGTTCTATTTTATGCGATACGGAATCCAGTTTGCCCGTCGGTCAGTGGATTCTGCGGAATTTAGGGTTGAAGGATATGCGGATGGAGTGTACTGGTGTTATAATAAGTCTGAGTTGGACAAATTCTTCTATTTTCAGACAGTTCCAGAGTTTCATGAAAATGCACAATGGAAGAAGTTGTTGCTGGTTTAGGTCATCTTTCCAATAGACTGCTGTGATCAGAGCAGCTTTCCATTATGTATTTTAGCTAGCTGTGCTCACAGTCATCTCACAGCTTTACTGGTCAAGCATTGACCAATTGCAGGAGCTGTGAGTCAAACTGTGACTCACCATAAAATGACATCTGTTTATGAGAACATGTGTTCCTAGAGTTCCTAACATGATTAACTACACATTTTCAAAGCACTTGCAACTTTCAAATGGAAAGCGACTGTCCCTGCAGCAAGAAACAAGGCTATATGTCAGTGGCTTTCCATTAGGCTGCTGTGATCATAGCAGCCTAGTCGAAAGAGACCCTTAGTGGCCAGCAATTTTGGACTTAAGTGTTTTGTGGAATGGGGGTTTAGCTCCCAAGGTTGTGGACATGTAACATCAGAGGGTTAAGTCTTGGACAAAGCATTATCCCCAGGTAATACTTCAGTTCTAGAATCTCATGACAAATCCATAGTGGAATAAGTTGCTGTTGTGCTAGTGATGTGGAATCTGGTGGTTTATCTGGAATTGCGGTTTAGATTCTGCAATTGGGGTGACTTTCTGGATTCTGCATGTAATGGTTAAGGTGGGGGAGATGGTTAAGGATTGCAGGAAGAGGCAGATGCAACAGTGGCTCGAGTGAGGACAACAACCTTGTTGTCAGACATGCGGGATGTGAATGTGGTGATTGAGTGCGTTTCAGAGAATGAGGCTCTCAAGAAGCGCATTTTTGGAGAACTTGATAAAATTCTTCAACCGAAAGCAATTTTGGCCTCCAATACTAGCTCAATATCCATCACTCGCCTCGCTGCTGCCACACAACGACCAAAGCAGGTTTTTCTTTCTCCTGCAATACAGACATTGTGTGTTGCATGCCATAATTAGAAGTTGGCCCATAGATGCTTTGGGATGGTCATCATGAGGTCATGGCCAACATCTGCACTGCATATGTGAAGTAGGAGCTTCAGTGTCAAGCTGTCATTTACATGACAAAAGATGACTGTTGTTAGAAGTGGAGTTGCAGGTAATAGGGATGCATTTCATGAACCCGCCACCCATTATGAAGCTAGTGGAGATTGTCCGAGGGATGGCCACTGATGACAATGTATTTGCAACTGTCAAATGCTTGGCTGAAAGGTACTGTTAGAGCTACTCACATGCTGCATAACTAGAATTGCCAGGACATCATGAAGAAACGAAGGCAGTATAGATGCAGAAGCCTCATGTGTAAAGTCTCGTAGAGGATGAGAGGTTAGGATGCTGGAGGGCTTCAAACGTTTAGTTAAATTGAGCAGTTCTGATTCATAACTTGGTAGCATTGGAATAGCACCTGGAAGACTTGACAAGCTAGAAGTTTGCATGGTGGTTGAAATCTCAAAAGCTGATTGCAGGTTCAATAAGGTTGTAATCTGTTCTCGAGATTATCCAGGGTTCATTGTGAACCGGGTGTTGATGCCAATGATCAACGAGGCTTTTTTTGCCCTGCTGGAGGGTGTGGGCACTCCACAGGACATAGACACAGGTATGAAACTGGGAACTAATCAGCCAATGGGGCCACTTGCTCTTGCTGACCTCATTGGGCTTGATACATGTCTATCCATTATGCACACACTCCACGAGGGGCTAGGAGACTCCAAATACCGACCATGCCCACTTCTCATTCAATATGTTGATGCTGGTTGGCTGGGACGCAAAACTGGGCGTGGCGTGTTCCAGTACAATTCCGCACTTTGATGCAAATCATAAACAACACAGCTACTACTCTTGTGCTCAAATCTGGCACATCTTTGTATTGAATAGTAGATCCAAAAATGGGACCACAACAGGTGTTAAAAAATGTAGGAAATTGATGCTAAACTGTACAAAGAAAAGCATGTTCCATGTAACCCTGCAGATGAATGTGGGCATGAGAGAAGAAAGCTTGCAAATTCTATAAAACCCAACAGTTCAGCTAACAAGACTGGCAAGTAACTTTTCAATGCCACAAACTCCTACTTGTGTGCAGCATATAACAGACAATGGTCATGTACACAGGGGAAACAGTCAATGAGTCCTCCATTGGACTGTCCCAGTGTGGAGCACTTTGAAGAGTTAACTCTGCAAACAGAAAAAAGTTTGCCATTTGGTCCTCTCCAAAGTTCTGTCATGCTCCATAAAAATCCTAATGGTGAAGACTTACAAAGCAAGGCACTTTGCTCCCTGATTTTCTTCTTGGAGACTACCATTATCTGACTGTACACTTTGCACCTCTTATGGGTTTTCAAATGTTGCCCAAGACATGTAGGGTGATATGTATACAGGCATGACGTGATGGCAATGTCCCCACCATGATACCATTTGTGCACATAAACCACATGCCTTCATAATGTTCATATTTGGCGAATCACTTGGCGGTCTGTCAGGGTGCAAGATAGGGTGCTTAGGCCAAAAAGACATCCCTCCCCCCTTCTCTGTTTCATGTCCACCTGCTGCCAACCTTTGAGTTGGGAGTTGAAGCCCAAGATCTGTCTTTTGTTGTCATAGGATAACCCTGCACCTGTAAGCTCTCTCTTCTCCAGTCAATGCCCTAGTTCAAACTTTGCCATTTTGCACTGTCAAAACTCATGCTCAAGTGTTGACTGTCATAACTTGGTATCCCTTCAAACCCCAGTTCATTCCTCTTGGCTTGATCCACAGGAGGCATAACCAGGAATTCTTTTACTCCCTATGGTAATCCAGAAAATGTATCCGGACAGCAATGCCTGCTTTGCCTTCTGTGAATGATCACAACACCATTACAAAGTGGAGTGGGTATGACTTGCAGTAGCTGGTTAATTACTCCTTGACAACGGTGAATAAAATTTCTTGTATCGGAAGAACTGGGATGATTGCTTGATCCAACTGACCTATGGCTGCTGTGCAAGCAGGCACTCAGCCCAATTGCGTAGAGAGGGCGTGATGACTTGTCAAATGGTAAAAGACTGGAGATGGCACAGTTGCGGTATAGAGTAATAGACATATATGTTTGTAGATAGTTCTATGAAATTGCAGAGAAATCTCCAGTGAGTGCAGTCATAACCTTATGAGAGTTGTTCAAATGTGTTGGACCATCACATTAATGGCAGGGATGAAGCTGTCATGACTAACCACCAGCTTAATCAGCTTCCAACAGCAGGTGTAGATGAGTACATTATCACCATACAAAATTACATGCAAATTACTATACAAAATCTGTGTCCTGAGTATTTGCGGCATTTCCAGAAGCAATGGCAAGAGACTCCAGTCATAATGTTGGCTAGCACTCCCAAGAGGAGAGACACAATAATTAACATATGATACTTTGCATCGACAGCATCAGAGGACAGGTACTTCTACAGGAATTGCACCCTTCTTGAGCTGTGCAAAATTCTGCCTGTTGAAGAGATTTTCTGCAATTCACTGTTGGAGGTATGGATGGTAGAACTCAACATAACATGCAAAAAAGTACACACAAAAAGGGATATAGAAAATAACCCGTGAGTCAGTTCAACAAGAGAAACACAACGATTGTTGGAGATCTGATCCACCAGCTGTGGAGTTGCAGGCATTGCTGGTGGAGGAATTGCAGGAGTTTCTATTGGAGGGAAGGTTTGCCTGTCCTCTGTACACATGAGCAAGCTCTTTCCATCACCATCAACATATGGATGTATATAGGTTGCACTTCTCATGTTGCCATGCTCTCCAAGGCAAACAGTCAATATCACATCAATGCTATCTGCACCAAACAAAAGACAATATTGGTGAATGATTTCAACAGTGAAATCAAAAGTAAATCTTTGGTTGAACTGAAGGAGAATTGGAACCCTTACAACTAAATCTGTTGCCTCCACCTGGTACCCATTCAATATTCCTGCACAAATAGTGACTCTTATCTATTAGTAAAATCTATGAAATCACAGAGAAAAAATCATAACTGTGATATCAAAGAGAACCCCATCACCTGCAAGACAGAAGTCTGTGTTCTTACTCACAAGACAATGACAATTGTGGGTGGCAGTGGTGGTGCAAATAATTGAATTGCTGCTATGGATACATTGGAACATTAATTGCTGCTTGCTGCCAAAATCAACACCCTGAGTTGAGGTAAGGAAATGGAAAAAACACACACTCACACACTCACACACAAATCTTGAGTATAAGAAGCTTGTAGATCAAAATCTATGGTTTTGATACAAGTTGCTACAAATCTACAAGATTGTCCCTGTTCTCTGCCATGTGAACAGGCAATCACAAGTCCATGTTGATATGCAACAGATTTTCAACTTCAAGAACCTGATGATCTGAGGGAAATTTTGCTAGAAATTGTAGCCATCTCTGGGTTAGAATTGGCAGCAAGCCACAAATCAAGCAAGGGAAAGATGGATCAGTGGAAACAGAGAAAGAATCTTGATGAAATTCTCTCTCACAGTGAAGAATACTATGCTGCATACGGTAAAAGAATCTTGATGAAATTCTCTCATTGTGGTGAAGAATACTATGCTGCATACGGTAAAAGAATCTTGATGAAATTCTCTCATTGTGGTGAAGAATGCTATGCTGTAGAAGGTGATTGCTTTCTGATGAGACATACTGCTTCACCATAGAAGACAGGGATTGATTCTTGCAGCCACCATACCCCAGGCTGATAGCTCTGGTCCGCATCTTGTGCATACACAAAATTGCGATGAATGGCCTCTTCTTCATAGTATCTGCAACAACCATTTGCATAAAGCCACTCTCCATCTTCCACCTGCTGACAATTGGGGAATTGGATGGTCCCTTTGGAATTGAAGGCAGATCAAATGCAGTCTAAAAAAACAACCACCACAGCAAGCGAGCAAGAGCTCAAAATCTGTGCAAAAGCACTTGTAAGCATGTTGCCAACAGGATGATGCATTGATCGGCAGTTGTAAATGGGCATTTGAGTTCTGAGCTTCTTGTCATGAGAAACTTAGCGAGATGGAACTGGTGACCACATTTCAACTTTACAATTGCTCTTCCCCCACCGTCATCTCTGACCATTTCCAGACAGACGGAACACAGGGGAAGTGGACCTGCACACAACATGCTAGGAGTAGTTGCAGCATGCTGCTTCTGCTGATCATGATGAGGCCATTGCTGCTTGAGTGCAGCTGTGCGGGTCATGTGAGCAGCTCCTCATGCTGATGCTTCTCCTGGTCTCCAGCACCCACACGCACAAGCTCCTCGCCAAAGCAAATCAACAACCCAAGAAGCTCTGTGGAGCTCTGTGGCGCTCTGTGGCTTTAGGGCTAAGGGTTTGCGAGGGACTCAATTACGCCCCAAAAAAAAAAATTAGCAACAAAGAGAAATGAAAAAAATTCAGCTCGTCACACCCAATTCTCTCCTATCGCCGGCGCATTTGGCAGGAAATCTTTCGCGACGAAAACCCGAATCCCTTTGAATTCGGAAAGCACTACGTTTGGAATCCGCGGACGCGCCTGGTCTGCGGAAGCGGTTTGCTTATTATTATTAGGGTTTGCGACGGAAGCGTTTGGTGGACGATTCCAGACGGTGGAATGCACTCCGTTTGAAGGACGGAAGGGTTTGGCGACGGAAGACTGGAAGACTATTCCGAGAGGCGGAATGGTCGTCCTCCTGAATATTTACCTAGTTTAATAATAAAAATATTAGTGTATGTACAAGTTTCTCACAAATGGCTGATAATAAAAATAATCACAAATTTCCTTATAATAATAAATGGGGGGAGAAGAGGTTTCTAAACCCTAAACCCTAAACCCACCATGCTTAGAAGAGGCTTCTAAACTTTTGTTTGATAGTGGTGACCTAAACTTTTCTTAAAAACCCATTAACACTTTCTACTTATAAAATGAACGAATAATCAAAAGAGGAGTACCCGAAGAACCCTTTGTTGATCATATTATGTTGTTGTCCCATGGATGAAGGAAGTTATTTGCTTGTTGCTATAAATATTCAAAATATTTTTATTGTCAAAGGATGAAATCATCCTTAGGGTGTTGGTCACAATGTGACAATCTTTGCTTGGATTGCAATTGTTACATTCACTCCCTAAATAAATAAATAAATAAATAAATAAACGATTTACAAAACAAAATATGTGCGAATCGAATCAATAATAATTATATTTACCAAAGTGTGAGTACCATATACTATAAGCATAATATCCATTTATCGATGTGATGACTAAAAAAAAATGATGTTAGGAAAACATGGGTTTGCTCACACAAAATATGAAGCCTAACATCCCTAACAAAAAATTATTGGTTTATAAAATCCTATTTCATAAAATTATTGTTTGTATTATTATTATTATTATTATTATTGTTATATAACTATCAAAATGATACGAAAATTTTATGCTTCAAAAAAGTCAAGGTACAACTCATTTTGGCAAGTTTGGAATTTTTTTTTTAAATTTTTTTTGAATAATGAAATAAATCCCTCCAATCTTAAATAAAAGATTGGGTTTTTAAATTTTTATTCATATCAAAATATCTGGAATATATATATATATATATATACTTCCATAATGTGTGACATTTCTTAATCTATTTCTTTTAATTGAAAAAATAACCAAGTTGGTGTCAATTTTGTCTGGGATGATTATATATGTACCTATTGAAAAATTAAGGACATTAATCCAACATTACACCTCTTGATGTTTTTCTAGAAAAAAACAATTACAAATGCTCATCATTATCACAACTTCAGCAATAATTATATTATTTGTAAAAATGTTGAATTTTTCAAAAAATATAGAAGAAACAAGTAAAAACTCTTTGGTGGATTATTGGGTGATTACCATAGTTTTCAGCATGGAATCTTCAAAATTAATGAATTATTCAACAAACATGTGTTGAAATTGACCCCTAATACAATATCACAATCAGAAATTTTTTTCCCCCTTTTTTTTCAATTTTTTGGTTTTGAAAGGTTGGCGATTTCTTCCATTTTATTTTTTTGAATTGACATTTTTAAAAAATCTTCCAAATTTTTACATTGCCACAATGTGAAAATTCACATAAAAGAACCAATCGTTGATCATATTGTCTTGTTTTAACATCAAAATAAATCTAAACTAAACAATGATTTGAAGAAAATCAATTAACATTGAATCACATCTTTCTTTTGACATACAAATAATACAACCAAAAGATTGCTTTAAATGTTAAATCCAAATAAAAAATCCATACATGTAACATTTTGTACAAAGGTTATACATATAACATAATTAAAAGACTCATAATCATAGGTTCAAAATAGTAACTAATTGTTTTTTGGCCCATACATGCTTGGTAAACCCTAAAATCATACATGCATGTCTATCATCTTAGGGCAATAAAAAATATTTATAACATAATAGGCAACAACAATACAAAAAATTTAATCAATTAAAAATTAATGTCATTACGATTTTTTTAATTAAAATTTCATCAAAGCCTTATTGAAGTTTAGAAAATAACATTAAATTAATTAAAAAACACTTATATCTCAAAAAATAATTTTATATTATGTGCTTTGTTTTAATAAATTCTTGCATGATCTTTGAAATCAAAATTTTAATGAATTGAAGCTAATTATTTGTATGTTTATCAAATAAACTTCATTTTAAGAATTAGTCATATGAATTGTTTTTTTCATTTCATATTGATATGAAACCTCATGATACAAAAAGGCAAGTGACAACCCCAAAAAAAATCAAATGATATAAAAGCATGATAAATCAATTACCCAACATTCATAACCCAACAAGTAGATGGGTAGACTTCAAAACAACCCATCAATTGGATGGGTGCACCCAAAATCTACACATGCTCATCCATTAGCTTGGGGCAATAATAAAATGAGAGAACTTGACTTCACAATGTTTACCTATATGGAAGTAAGGATCAATATGACATTCAACCTACAATCTAGAAACAACCATATGTAACAATTAAAAATATCTTATGTTTAATTAAAAGTTGTGTAACATTTAGTAAAAATTGTGCAACATTCACACCTCAATTCAGAAATATTTTGATGCTTTCAATTTATTATGAAACACTTTCATGTAAACACAAGTGATTGTTAGTCATTGTACAACTTTTTGTCATAAGTTTTGTTGCAACAAAAACCTTGGGTGACCACAACAAAATTTTGGGACAAAACAAAGCCACATGTTTTTAGGGAAAGGGTTGATTGATGAACACACTTCCAAACCAAGTGTGTGTAGAAATGAATGGGAAGCATTTTCAAAACCTTCAAAATGTGCTTTCAAGGCATTTCGATTATTCATAGTGAGGTGTTAAACATCAAAGTATGTAATGGTATCATTGAATAAGTATTAATGAGAACTTCAATACAATGGGTTCATGTTACAAAATCATGTGTTCTTCACTAATTTGAAGAGTGTTACAAAAAAATGTTTTAAGTGATTCCTACTTGTTCAAATTTTGAGTTGGAAGGGACATCATGTTTAATTGAGGGGCTTGACATGGCTTTCAAATAGTGTCACATTTAAATCATCTTGTTTTGTAAAAAATTCTCAAAATGTCTTTATTTTTAAATGTCATTTAAACCGAATTCACATGTGGAACTTTAAAGTATATTATAGGGAAAATATGCCTCTCTTCGGAATTCAAATCGGAAGTGAATATTTGTGAATTTAAGATAGATTTGTAGTCCAATTTTAGTTTGAAACTACCCAAACCACTTAATTTTATTTATTTGTGTAATTGAAATGATTGAAAAATGTCTTGAACTGCGATTTTGTCATTATTATTGAGAAAGGGGCATTTACCACCAATAAGATTTAACAAGCTTAAACTTTGGGTGCATCAAAATTGAAAAGCTAAACACCAAAATTCATAGTGAAATCAACATCCAACAAAATGAACTACAATCCATGACATAGAATAACATGGGTTTCCTTTTTCAAAATAAAAAATACCCCAAAATATTAATTCAATTCACAATTATCATAAATACATGAATGGTTTTGACATGAATTAAATTATTTTATGTTTTGCCTCAAAATTTTTGAAAAAATATTTATTATTTGTGCCAAAAAATTTATAATTACTATAAAATTAAGAATCTACAAGTTTCAACTGAGACAATCTAGACATAGTAGACTATCCCTTCAACATAACAAGAATGTGTTTATTATTTTTTTAAATCATTACCTGCTGAAAATTTCAGAACTAAAATACTCAAGTGCCGAAGCTAAAATTTTACTTTAATTAATTAATTGAATTTATTTTTTATTGAATCCGATCAAGGAGTACAACATGTCATTTGTAGAGCTTCGAAATACAATAAATTCCATTGGATCGGTGAAAATTACATACCATATATGTTGTTCAAAACCCTAATCAACCATGTTATAGTCCTTAATCTAATAATGGTCATTAATGGACCACTACAATATGAAAAGGCCAAAAATTTTAGGGAGCCTTTAACCCAAGCCCAATAGGCTTAGCTTCAATTTCCATTTGGCCCACCCATTAAATAATTTTTTGGAACACCCACTAAGGAATTAGTGGAAATCTAGTGATAAAAGTGTTCACATTTCATTTCAATTTTTTTCCACCACATTTCAATGAACTCTCATCTACTCTTTGAGTTTTAATTGTTTTGAACACATGGTAAAAATAAGAATGTATCATAAATAATAACATATACTATCAAAATTCGTTGGGATCATGGGAGGACCAACCAAGCCATCAAAGACCTCCTAGAAAATAATTGTGGTTGAGTGGGTGCCACTATTGACACAAAAACCCCCATTCAACCACAATTTCCCAAAAAAATAAGGGTGGGCTTGGCCATATGGAAATTGATGCTTAATGAATTTTTCTATTTTAAAACTTGTTTATGGAAAGTTAAAGACAAAAGTGAATGCATTTGAAAGAATATTGAATAAATTGAAGCTCTCAAAACTCAAACAAATAAAAAAAGGTTAATTTTAAAAAATTAACAAATACAAAATGCATGAAATTTCTATAGTAGTCACTAATAAGAGCATCTCCTCTTTATGTTAATTATCCCCCCCCATTCACACCCATGAACATGAAAAATTGAATAATATTAAAAAAAAGACCATCAAAATGTTATCACTTGGGCCGATCATTATCATCAGCCAATTAATAGTCATTAGCCCCCCTTGGAGATAGTCAAAATACTTACATGCTAAAACTAAGTTTCACATTTTTTGGATGAAGTTTCGGTACTTCATCCAAAATAGTCATTAGCCCCCCTTGGAGATAGTCAAAATACTTACATGCTAAAACTAAGTTTCACACTTTTTGGATGAAGTTTCACTACTTCATCCAAAATAGCCATTAGCCCTCTTGGAGATAGTCAAATACTT
>Ga0116227_10001039_pt1 | contig 59639 bp, 48 predicted proteins | sample S1TSphgellanicum_FD_89693 | JGI IMG/M metagenome (GOLD analysis project Ga0116227, IMG submission 89693) | Host-associated microbial communities from peat moss isolated from Minnesota, USA - S1T2_Fb - Sphagnum magellanicum MG | ecosystem: Host-associated > Plants > Peat moss > Unclassified... | reverse complement strand
TTTTTTTTATAATAAAAAATATTTTTTTTAATGGAGGTAACAACCTTATTTTGAAGAAGGATTTATTAGAAAATATAAAAAAAAAAAAAAAAAGGGGGGGGGGGGGGGGGGGGGAAGCGCGGGTTTAGGGGAAGGGAAAGGACGGTCATTTAAGGGACGATTTGAGGAGGAGTCTAGTTTAGGTCTAGTTTTGATTTGTGACCACTAGTTTGGATGCTTGATTCTGCGTCACTAGTTTTTTTTTTGTCAGTCCCCCACCCGTCCTTCTCAGATGCGATTCTCAGCCACTCGTTTTGCAACAGCCATTTCTAGCCACCAATTTTGGGTGTTGACGAATCCTGACTCGTCCCCGTTGCCCTTTTTTAAAACACTTTTCCCAAATGACACGACCATTTGGGGAAACCCAGGGCCCACCAAAAAGTGTCTCTTTGTTGATTTCTTATTGGCTCGTGTCATCGTGGCTTCGCTCTGTGACTTACACGTGGCAGCTAGATTGGGTTCGTTTTTGTTGTTCTTTGTTTTTTCTAATTTATTTACTATTACCTCCCCACCCCCCCCCCCGGGTAAATTTTGGCTTCTTTTACTCCAATAATCACAATTACCGTAGTAGTGCCAGGCAAAAGAATTAGGGTTAGGGTTAGGGTTAGGGTTTCGTCTTCGTCGTCCTCCTCGTCGTCTTCTTCTTCCTCTTCTTCTTCTTCTTCCTCTTCTTCTCGTGAAGGAAGACTTAAGGATATCCGCTCGGCGTGGAATTGGGGGTGCCGGACTTCACAGCACTCTTTCTACCTGCTTCCACTCAGCGAGATTTCATAGATAAGTCTCTTGCATTAGGGTAATGGACATTTGAGTACGTAGTGCATTTCGTAGGGTTCACAATCTGCCAACTGCTGAAGTCACTTTTTGATGGAGATTTCTGGGATGAGTATTATTGGCTTTCTTCCAGCTTCTGCTTGAGTGTGTGTCGTCCAAGGATGACAACTTGTGAATTTTTTCCACTGTTGATTTTTTAATTTTTTTTGGCTGGAGTAGGTGGATGAATTGATGCCAGTAAAGGGTGTCCAATATTCGATTTGATTCTCGAAGTGTCTGTCTCTCGCAGTTTTGTATTTGTGTGCTATAGATCAGAGGTTGTGGCGTAGTTTCTACAACTTTTGGGAAATGTGGATGGCATCAATTTGCTGCAATTTTTGTATTGGGTGGAAAGTTCATGAGACTGGGCTCAAAGGACGATACAAAAGACAATTGTAGCTGCCACAACCTTTTTTTTGCCTCAGAGACTGGCACCAATTTTTTAAGCTGCTGGATTGACAGAAGAAGAAGTGCAAACGGGCTATGCAACTGAGGATACCACAATTCCTGCTAGCAAGGGAGATGCACTTCTATGCACCGTGTTACAGTCAAAAGACTTGAAAGAAAGTGAGGTCAGTCATGAGAACTTGAGCCTCCGATATCAAGCAGAGTAATAATAATGAGAAGGATTAGCAGGAAAAGGGGTTGAAGACCAGAAGGAAAGAGAAGCCAAAAGTTGGTGTTGTCGATCAAACCAGAATGAGAGCATAATTGAAGGAAGCATGTCTGGCTGGTATATGGGTCCTTCAGCTTTGCCTCTTCATGGTCTGTCATCAAGCAGATCTCTTTGTTTTAGGGAATTGGAGGGGGTGCTTTCTGGAGTTGCCCATGGTATTTGTGTCCCACATTTGAAGAAATTGTTAACACTGCTGAAACCCATCATCAACTGGCACAGCGTGTGTTTCTTCTTCAGTTTGAACTCTAATCTGGATCAGAGTGAAGTTCACTGCATTGGAAATTTGTAAATTGGAACACTATGGTCATAATAGTGAATTTTTTTCCCCTAAGTAATCTTTTGAGTGTGAAGTGCATTTGTTGTCCGGGAACCAGAAAGATTGGTGGGAGCTGGGAATGTGATGAATCCAGATATAGTGGAATGAATTTTTTCCACGGTTCAAAAAAATCGCATTCTAAGAAGGTACATCATTATGCATTTCTCAGTGTGCTGATTTTCAGATAAAAATTTCAAAAGCTTTTTCCATCAGTGCTCCTTTGAAAATTGGACCACTATACGCATAATGTTCAAAGATATAGTGCTATTAATCATCTCATGTTCCAAATTTTGTTGAATCTACTAGGTGGGTTTCTATAGTTGCTTCACATGTCTCACATCAAATGGAGGATCTAGAACAAAGAGCTGTAACACTAACTAAACTATTCCTACCATCACTAATCATGTTGGTAAAAATTGCTCATCATCATCATTTTGTTAAATCAAAAGCTTCAAGTACTTCAATGTTGAATTGTTCTCAGCTCTTCTTTGCTTTGAATCCCTTGCCACCTGATTTCTTTGTCAGTTGACTGAGTTTTTCGCTAGGCTCCCATAGTCCAAATTTTGGAAATTGCTGAAATAAGGTCATTGTTGATTAATCTCACATACCTCCTACCTGTAATGTTGGGGTTATTTGGACCTTAAAATGGGTTCATTCTTGATTAAATCTCACATGCCTCCTACTTGTAATTTTGGGGTTATTGTGTCCTTAAAAGTTAGATTAGTCCAAATTAATTGACCTGCAACTGAAATCAGGATTGCATTATTATTACTATGTGGGTTTTTTAATTTTTTGAGGCCTTCAGTTTGGCTCTAAGTAAAAGAAAGGATTTTGCATACCTGAATAATGTATGAAGTTAGTTTTCCATGTAGGATGAGGTTAACCCACCACCCACCTACCTCATTGTCCCAATTTACCTCAGAGTTATCTGAAGTGGAAATTTGGAACAGAAAACTAGAGCTATGTTGTTAATTTGTTATTTTTGAATTAAGATTTCCTTGGAGTAATCCAAGGGTAATCCCTAAACCTTAAAAAATAAATGATTTCAAATTCAGTTAATTCTTGTCATAAGAGAAGAGTTTTGTTAGAACCCTTTTTCCAATAACCAAACTTCATGTGAATGAATGCAAAGGATTGATGTGAGATGCTTGGGTGTGTGTCGCTTCTATCATCTGCAACCCAAGTGAATTCAAAAGTGGAAGACTTTTGTTGAAGGCTTTGTGACCTGCAAAAAGGACACAATTATAGCAACAAAAAGCTTTGTATGAATATGTACTATTATTAATCTAGAAAAGTAGTTGTTTTGTGTGTCATTTTTCTCTACAATATCAAACTACAAATGTTTTGGTAATCTGGTATTTTCTAAGAGACAAAGAAAGTGGGAATTATTATGGTGGATTTTGTTTGCAAGAGGGCGCCTTCATCAACTTGCTTATGTTCACACAAAATAATACCTTTTGAGAAGATCTGTTCCCCCTTTCTCTTCTCTTGTGTATCTAGATGATTTATTTTTGTGCACTCGCAACTTTTCCTTTTATTTCCTTTGTGGTGTTTTTTGTTTAGTTTTCTAAAATTTTAGATTTTGTAATGTAAGTTTCATAACTTGTTCAATTATGTAATTCAAATCAGAGACTTTTTTCTTTTCTTTTTCTTTTTTTAATTTTTTTTTCCCCTCCCTCTTTGGAATTGTGAATCCCCGCAGTTGCTTCAAAAAAATAAAATTCTGTTTGCATCACTCAAGGTGATTATAACTTCTCATTACAAGAAGTTAAAAATCAAGCAAATTACCTTAATTTTTTCATTCCTGCATCATCAAAGAGAATTAAGAAGCAGAAATTCAAATTTTGTTGGTTTTTTTGCATATAATTAATGAAATGATTAAACTCAAAAGTTTAGTTTAGGGATAAAATAAGAAAAAATAATGTAATTGTGGCCTGTGGGTGTATGTATCAAAAGAAGGATGCAAGGTTTATGACAATATTATTTGTGGAATGAATGAGTCCAGAATTTAAATTAGGGATGAAATGAAAATGATGTGATTTTTTTGTGGGTGCATCAAATGAAGCATGTGGTGACCAAAGCTTTTCAAGGAATTTTTTTTTTTTTAAATTTAAAAAATTCATGACAATATTGCTTGTGAAATGATTAATTCAAGAGTTTAGATTAAAGATTAAATATGAAATTAAAATTATGTGAGAGTAGGTATATGACAAGAATGGTGTGAGGACCAAACTTTCAAAGGAAAACACAAGAAACAAAAATACCCATTGTGAGTTGAGTATGTTAAAAGAACCTTTTAAGAAATAAACAAGAAAGAAAAAGAACTATCACCACATTGTTGGCTTTTTGGTTATAAAAAAACAAGTAGGTACTAAAAGCTTACTTTTTGTTTAGATTTTTCTCTTATCATTTATTTATACACTACAATTGACACTACACACATTGCAAAATATGAAAAGGTAGAAAGAAGTACAAATGGACAAGGGTTTTATATTGAAGAAGAAATTGAGTGTTTGTATGTAGTGTGTGACCTTTGGTAGCACTAAAGGGTTTTTTTGTTTTGGTTTAATGTAAAGACACATCCTTTGGATGAACCCCAAGCAAAGCAAAACTTAGGAGTGAGTGGCTCCCATTGGTTGACAAAGGGCTTTGTTGGAAGGTTACTACCTCTTGGGGGTGCCAATTTGAGACTCCCAAATGTGATTTCACCCTCTACCCCTTCCCCCTCTAATGACCCATGAAGGTTGGCTATAGGGAACATCATGGGAACGCTTGACAATGCTATCGTTCCCATGTCACACATGCACAAATCTTACATGCTCTAGAGAACCGTATTTTACTTAAAATGATTAAGTGACCCAGCACCCATGAGTGCACCATCCATTGGGAACGTTGTTATGACTCAGTTGTGGATGAACTTTTATTCTTACAATGGATGTAGGTAACGAAGAGGTAAGGCACTTGGTGGCTACTAGGTAGGTATGTAGGTGGATGTATGTGGGTGGTTTGTATATAGCTAGCTACTGTGGTTGTTTAGCTATGGAAATGGAATACAATGGATGAACTTTTATCCTGTCCATATACCATCCATCCTTCACGATGACACGGTGGGTGCTGGTTCCATCTGGGCCCCAATGTGCAAGCACACTATTGTAATGTACTATGGAATGGGCCTTACTTGTTCTACCCAGCCTAGGCACACATTGGTTAGCTATAAGATGGTAATAGGATGAAAAAGTGTTTCCTGTCCATACACCATCCATCCAGCATAGTGAGCTTGGGGAGGGGGAGGGGCAGTTGATATTGTACATGTACATATAAATAGTGTATGTTTTAAATTAAAAATTCATAATATTTTGTGGTATGTTAAACTTAATTAAAATCAATAAAATGTTGGGTTGGCTTTTGATGCATACGGCCTTTGTGCCTTCAATTTAAGGCCTTTAGTAGTTAGAGCTTTGTTACAATAATATTTCTTTACAAATCCCTTTTACCCTTACACTACTCAACACTCGCAAACCACATGGCATAGGCAAACCCATTTACACAAGTTGAATACATGCAAAAAGTCCCATAAAGGTTGTAGATCCACACACCTACATAGGACAAACATATTCAAATTTTTTTATAATTTGTTTGGAAAGCAATCCACATAGTATCCACTAACTTTATCTATAGTTTTGGCCTCATGGCCCTAGGCATCATAGGATTCCCTTAGGCAAGGCAAAGAGGGAAACTTATAAATAAGGATGTCATGTAAGGTAGAGTATAATGTGATCCATATTAATTTGTTGTGGGGTTTCCCCCCCTCCCTTTCCTCCCCCCCACCCCTTTACACAAATTGTTCATGCATTTCTTAAAACATGAGGTGGGAACAACTTCCTTGTATGAATAGGGATGACCATGAATTCATCCCTATTCACCCAAAATAATAATAAAATTAAATTAATTAAAATTTTAAATTAAAAAAGAAAACCAAGAACAACTTTCAGACACAAGCAAACAAAGAATGAAAAAAGTAAAGGAAAAGAAAGCAATAAACTCATGAAGAGCTTATGAAATTAGAAAGCAAATAAAAACCTCTAGTGCCTAGTGCCTATAGTGCTCTAGTGCATGTTGCTCCACTTGACTTGTTGATAACAAGTTTGCCATTGCCCCTTTCTCCTCCCCAAACATAAAGACTAAGCATGTTTGCCATGCAAGCAAAAAAAGAAAAAAAGAAAAAAAAAGAAAGAACTCTAGTGACTTTAGTTCATCTAACTCTACTTGGCTTGTTGTCAACATGGTTTCATGCAATCCCCACCCCCCCCCCACCGCCCCTCCCCACCGCCCCTCCCCACCAAATTGTAAGTTCATATTTTTTTGGCAACATTTTTGGCCTTGGCTAATGAATGATAATGGTGTGAATTCTAGAGCCATTGTAACCCTCTCCCAAAATTTTCCATAACTCCCTTGATCACATCCCCGAAGGTGATGGAAAAAACATATGTTTACTACCAAGACAAGGGCTCCCTTGTCCCTTCCACATTGCAATGGATGGAGTTATAACTATGGACAATGGCCACAAGCGATAATAATTTACCCTTCAAATGTTGCAAAGTTTAAAGCTTTTTTAAAAAGAATGAAAATGGATTAAAAATTAGTGAAAGTAATACAATACAAATACATAAAAATGCACATTTCCAATATAATACAAGGTGAAATTTATAAACCTTTGCAAATCATGTTCAAATCCAAATTATCTTTAATTGCATAATGTTTAAATGGGGTCGATTGTCAACAACACATAGCTTTGAAGAAGAAGGGTTCAATAAAGTTATTTGCAAAGTTATCATAACTAGGTAGTAAGTTGGCCAACTACAACAAAACAAGGGATCAATGCAAAAATATGGGATGCAAAATTACACCCCATGCCAAATTGGTGGCCAAACCCAAATCTCTTCAAAAATAGGGCCAATGGAGTTTGCCATCAAATTTTGCATTCCCAAATGTGCAAAGTTCTGCGTTGCAAGTTTTGGAAGTGTAGCTCAAAGCTCTACATTGCAAGAGTTTTTTTTGTTACAGGACTTGTTTACTTGGAGGTTTTGAATGAAAGGGGGTTCGAGCTTCACCAATTGAATGTGCATGAGATGTGATTGCATGCACAACTAAGCCATGGAGCTCATCAAATTCTATGCAAATAAAGTTTGTCAAAGACTTGAAGAGTGTTGGTGTTACTTTTATTGTACTCAAGACATCAAGAACATCAACATCTGAATCAACAAAATGTTGGCCTTTATCTTGCATTTCATTGGAATTAAATAGGTCTACCATGATGGTAAATGTGAGTGCATATTTTAACAACATGTGAACTCAATGTCCATGTTGTCATTTACACTAAAGTCTAAGTTATAACTACTAAAGGAGAAAGATTTCATCTACAAAACATCAAGCACCAAGTAAGTTTATACCAACATCCATGTATTCCAATTCCATGATTGGAGATGGTTTGAAATGCTTGCAAGGGTCTACGACAAGTTGCTCAAGTGCATTCAATTTTATGGGAAAATGATTAATTTATCATTCTTATATATTACAGGAAAGAAACATGTGAGCACAAAATGAGATGTATGTAATCTCAAAATGTAAAGTAAGGTTGATCAATTTGCATCTCAAATGATAAATATGTATGTAAACACAAAATGATCCAAACCATGTTGGCAACTATTACACTATGCATGTTGTTAAAGTCTTGGCACCATGATGCAAATTCTAATTATATGGTGTATGGAAAGATTTTTTTGGCAAGTTTGAGTTGTTGGAAAGATTCATAAATGAGTGAATTGAAATGCACTTTGTTTTTAGGACATGCAAAAGACCCTAAACTAAGTGCTAGAGTTTATTATAGAAAAACAAAAACTTCTAAAGAATGTTGGGTTGCCAATTTTGAAGATAGGTAACATGGATTTATATTACTGCTACATGTAGAATACAAGAAAGTTTTATCAAATCTTGAGGTGATATAAACTATTGTAACAATTTGGGATATCCAAGATGTGGTATAGGATTGATTTGTTAGAGGTTTTTAGAAAGATGTAAAAGCTTTTTTTTTAAATTGCAAATTTTGTTTTATTATGAACTTGTGCTACTAGAAACAAGCAATCGCATGATGAGCTTCCAAGCATTTGATGAAAAAATGCATGATTGCAACAAAATTGGGTACTTCAATGATAAATTTGATGTAGATGAAAATCAATGGGATTAGGAAATGAAGGAATGTTGCTCATGTTGCTAAAGATGGGTTGTCAAGGGCATTCAATGCAAATGATGTTAAAAATGAAGTAATGTGGGAAGCAAGCTTCAAAATTCAATCAATTGACGCAAATTCATGAGTTTTATCAACACAAAAGATGATGCAATATTTGCAAAAATACAAAACTATGCAAGGAGGTAATGCAACCATTGCAAAAACAAATAACCAAGCAAGGGAGTTAATACCTCCGATGGGCTATTGTGGGCAACAACCACAATTTGTGTAAAGTTATGGTGGCACAATGAAAGATTTGTGTGAACTTTAGTTTCCTACATCCAAACCCCAATTGTTAAGACTTTATAATTTTATTCAAACTAAGAACAACTAGGGAATATGGCATATGAAATTGGGTGGCACATCACAAATAACTTTAATATGTTGATGATTTCAAAATGGTTGTTTTTCATCTAGTTTTTGAACATGTACAAAATGCAAGTTCTCAATACAAGCATGTAAACATTTTGTCTAGGTAAGAAGATCTTGTAGATACCTTAGAAAAAATAACTTCCTTTAGCATTCAAGGCACCTTATAAAACATGAGGTTCATGTTAATCTTTGAAGTAGCTTACAACTATCTTGTTACAAGGTGTATTGAGGGTGATAAATTCAAATAATATTAGTTTTTGTTAATAAAATGGAAGAATAGTTGAAATAAGGGGTTACATGTTGTTTTCAAGCTTGGGAACTTGGGTTATCGCCCTTAGATGCCATGCCTTCAAATGACATATTCCCCCCTTTCAACCAATGTTGGCAAGTTTTTTGATTGGGCATGGTAGAATTGGTAGTTTTGTGATTGGTGCAACAAGGTGTGTGCAACCTAAAGGGGATTAATTTTGACATTTGAGAATTCTTCCAAAGTACATTTTCCCAAAAACATAATACAATATTTTTTGGCCAAGAAATAATAACCATTAGATTAAATTTTCCCTTTAGATCTAGGCCATTTAACTCACACTACTAGTCCTAATGGATGCGGAGTGGGCAATAAAAAAATTGCACGTGTAAATGTCATTTGAACTTCATTTTGAAATTCTTCATGATTCCAATGTTGGTTAGTTGCACACTAACCTTAAAACTTGTTTTGTTTTATCATGTTTTCTTATGTGCCAATTAGTTTCCTTGCTAATTGTTAAGGGTTTTTTCTACTCTTCTTAACTTTAGGATTTCTCATCTTTTAAACTTTCTAGTTTTGGTTTAAATGTTATCAACAGGTTGCTTCATATTAGTAGCTAGTGAAAATCAAATATAGATATTTCTCCCAAATGCAAAAGAAAATTTGAATTTAATCTTTCATAGCAAGTTGATTTTTTTTTTAAATATCAAAGTTCTGAACTTGTTCATAAACCAAAAAAATACAAGTAAGAAGTAATCTCCAAAATTCAAAAAAAAGAAAGTTCCAAAGGTAAAAAATTTACAAGAAATTCCAAAAAGATCTCCCTATTAATCCTCCCACCTTCTAATTATACCAAACATAATATTATTTTAAATTAAATAATCATTAATTGGTAAAACTTGAATTTAAACTACAACAATTATTGGTCACAAATTTAAACTAACTTGTTATTGTTAATAACCAGTTATTATATAGGTTATATAGTTTTGTTACCAATTTGTTTAACCCATTAATTATTTTAACACATGTTATTAGTTATTTCAACAGACCGATTCATCTAAGGTCCTATTACCTAATAACAATTGTACTAAGTTTTAAAGTTATATTACCTCATTAGTTACCAATTGGTAACAACCAGTTAGTATGTACACACTTGAAAAATTGGGTTAACATTATCCCCCCCTTGAAAACAAAATTTTGTCCTTAAATAGAACTACCTATTTAATTCATGTAATCAAATCATCAACATATTGTTCACCTGTGGTATCAATAGCTTTAGCTAAAGGAACAGGTTGAAATCTGGTCTTTTAACAATAGGTGTGTCCTTCAGTACTATATTTAAAGTCTTGAAAACTTCAAAAACATGTGTAACAATGTCAATCAAAGTAACCTCTGCACCTACCCCAATCTTTGGTATAACTAATGGTATGGGTTTGGGAGTAACAAGTTCTTCCAATCCTTCTACCTAAATACTAACAACTACAATAGGTGCTTCCACATGTTTGTGGGCAAAAACAAAATGTAAGAAATAATGGCCAACTTTGCTCCTCTTCTAATTGGTTATGGTTCTTCAATGGTAATGACAATAGGTTCATTTCAAAAACTTGTAACTATAGTTGCTACTTGCATAAGTGAAAACTTTTTAAAAATAGTAATAGGTACCTCAACCAGTTTACCATAAACTAGTCATATGTATAGCCATCAAATTGTAATTGATACGTAACCAATTCGTTCAAGTAAGCTTATTCATATGCACAAGTTATCTCCAACCTGTCTTGGATCTATGTTTCCATAATTTCTTGTACGGTTTGCCACCATTCTTTCCATTTTGGGTTTTTATCAGCCAATGTTTAGTTTTGTACCTTAAGCAAGGCATTGTCTAAAAAAAATTCCTCAAACTCCTTCAACCAGTTATCCATGTATGTGGTTTGAAAAACTTTATTCAGTGTTTAATGAAATGTCTCCAATTCACCTTTTAATTCTTGGATCTGTACCCAAAGCTCATGGGTACAATTCTCCATGTCAATGGTGATTTCCATCAATTGTTCCCTTTACTACAATTAAGTGTTCTCCAGCTCTAAAAAATTCTTTTCCTGTTATACATCAGTGGCCTCCATCTTGCCAAAGTCCTTTTCTAACCAGTCAAAGTCAGTCTATAGGGCCTTCATGTCATTATGGGTTTTGAAATGAACCTAGTTTAGTTCATTATACTCTTGCTGTAAAGCTTCCACCTTCTTGATTGCCCTTTCAACTTCAACACTTTTAGCAACCATGTGCTAATTCTCTATCTATAGTTTTAAGAGTTAGGTTTTCATAATAGTCAAGTCCTTATCTCTGTTCTGTAGGGCTCGTTTATGGCTAACCCATTCAGGCAATGGGCCTGTAGTTAATTGTTAATGTCTTTTAACAAGTTTTCAACAATATTATATTTGGTTTTCAAATCAACTAAATTATCTATTGTTTAAGGCCAAGTTTAGGCAACTAGGGCTGCTTGTTCAAAGAAAAGTGTAACTTGTTTTAGGTTTTCATGTTAAGCATAGGTTGCCAATGTCTTAGGAAAAAATGTAAATAGGTTTAGGCCGAATTGGTTCAACAAGTTTAAGTTGAACTAGTTGAATTGGTTATGTGAATGTTGGTAATAAATTACTAACTTGTTTTATAAAAGCAGAAGCTTCTTGAACATGTAAAGGCTATTGATTTGGTACTTGTTCAAAATCAGGTTCACTTCAATCATCCATGAAATGGTCATTTTTCATCCTTATCAATTCATTGTTTTGCTACGTAGTAACATCAATTTCCATGTCCTCATCACCTCCCTCCATAATCATGATTCATTGACAAATGAAAGGTTTTTTTTTCGATAATGAACTGGTTGGTTCTAGACTCAACTGGTCCCTAGGTGTTAATGGCTCAATTTATATCTTCACACAGTGTGACTATCAAACTAGTCATGGCAATATGTTAACTGAATGCATTGATCAACACTCTCTAATGAATTGATCTTTGGTCACAAACTCAAGAAAGGGTTCTCTAAATTGCTCTACAACAACCTTCTTTTTCTTTTTCGCTTAAATCGATTATGGTCTTGGAAAGTAAATAGGTGTATCTTCTTTTGACAAGGGAAACCAATGTCATAAACAAACTTCTATAATTGGTTTAAAGTAATAGGTTTTTGCCTTTTTGTCAAGTGTTGTTAACCTTGCTATGATTTTCTTCTAGTGCTCCTTCCATTGGGTCAATTCTATTGACATTTGTGTCAACATAATGGAACACCACTTAATTTTCTTCCCTTTATTTGCCAAATTAAGAGTAATGGCAATGTAATTACTGAAATAAACTAACCTTTCCCATTGATAAATGATTTGGAAAATTGCTACAAACTTGGCGTGGCACTCCTCCTTCATCTAGATGACATATCCGGTCCAACTATGCTTTTAAAAACAACTTGGGCCTTTTTTACCAATGTGTTCATTACATCAACCATTCCTTCAACACTAATGCCAAATTGTTGAGCGATTAACACTTGGTTGATGGTGATATTCTCACCACAAACAATTGCCCTAATGTGTCCATCTTCTATGGACTCCCAAGTGTGCAAGAACTCTTCTAACATGTATGGTTGTGGAATTGTTTAGTGAACAACAAACAAGCCACCCAAACTAGTTCGCTCTACCCACTATCACTGTTTAAATCCCATCGAGATCCACTACAACATTTTTTGAATTTCCTTTACTTCAGCAGGTGTTCGCTTCTGGGTCATTTTGTCTTTTTAACTTTGCCTCCCTCTTGCTTGCTCTTTCATTGAACTGATCCAAGGCACTTATTGCCTCATATTGGTGCAGTAAAAGGTATAAAGGAATCTAGAATGAAAAAATGAAAAGACACTTTAAGGGGTATGCCAATTCTTTGTACTACAGCCATAAAGTGAAAAGTGGTGGCACTTAGAGAATAATGCAACTTTTAGGGCATACTTTCCTTAAGAAGTTGACACCTATAATTAGGTTTACTGAAACATCATTAATCCGTGTGAAATTAGGGCTAACTAGTAGGTTTCCAACTAGTTGCATCTTCAATAGGTCACTAATATCCGTTTCAACCAATTTTAGATTAGAAAAATTATTGTTTATTTTTCTCTCAATCAAGTTGTCTACTATCAAACCTTTAGTGTTAAGTTGAACTAGTTTTTCAACAAACATGTTACTAGAATGGTTTGTCCCAACCAATTCTTCATTGAATAGGTTATCAAAATGGGCTGCCTCCACTAATTCTTCTAATAAAAATTCACTAGGCTTAGTTAAAATAGGTTGAAATGTGTGATCTTCCGCGAACGTATAAGGTTTCAACTTAATATTAACTAGTATTAAATTAGGATCAAATTTGTCAATTATCATTAATATATTATATTGTTTGGTAAACAATATTGGATCCTATATGGTCCAAACCATTGTTTTTAAAACTTAAGGTTATGTGCTTTGATAGCCCTTGGAAACCATAAAACAAAATTTCCAAACTAGTAGTTTGTCTTAATGTATCAGTTTTAAGACCATAATGACTAGTTCCACTGGTTAAAAGCTACTAGGTCTTGTGCTACTAACTGGTTTTTTTGGAGTTTCTCTAGTTTTGATAATCGACTAGTTAGAACTCTAACAAGTGTTGGATCATGATTTCGTCTTGGTTTGGATGGTAACAAATATTCCGTACATAACAACGGATGTAACCCATAAACAAGTTGGAATGGAATATGACCAGTTCCAACCTTAAAAACAATTCTATAGGAAAATAAAAATGTGGATAAGTGCTCATGATAGTCATTTCGAATATCATTCACCAATTTTTGTGAATAATGTATTGAAAATTTTGTTAGTAGATTCAAGTTGTCCATTCCCTTGTGGATAATATACAGTAGAGCTAATATGTTTTAGAATAAAATGATTAGTTAAGTAACGAATAACATCATTAATAAGATGTGTACCTTGATTAATAACAATAGTCAATGGACAACCAAATCGAGTAAAAATGTGGTCATATAAAAACTTTGTAATAACAACAGTTATGTTAGTGTGCAAAGCTTTCACCTCCACCCATTTGGTAGCATAATTAGTGGCAACTAAAATGTACCGATTGCTAGAGTAACGACTCATTGGTTTAATTGGTTTGATAAAATTTAGTCCTCATTTGTGCGAAGGTTTTTTAGGTAAAATAGTGATCAATTTTGCCATGTTTTGTGCTAACAGGTTACTTGTTCATTGGCATAAATCACACGTTCGACAAAATTCATGAACATTTCTATTCATGGTTGGCCACCAATAACTGGCATCAAGAATCTAATGTTTGAGGGAAAATGTCCTCCTCCAACTCCATTGTGCAACTCTTATAATAATTGGTACCTATTATGGTTGTAAGACATGACGAAACTTGTTGTCTTGTTTAAATATGTAAAGTACTCCATCTTATAACACAAATGGCTTAGCTCTTTGAGCCAAATATTATTTCTATGAAGTAGTAAATTGTTTTAGCATTATCCCTTCTAACAAGTAATCATACACATTTTGTAACCACTCTAGCTGTAAGATGAACATGTGAGCATAAGTGGTTTGATCAGGTACACCAACCAGTTTCGCTTGGTGAAACAATCTATTTACTGCATTTGCCATAAAATGGGATCTACCATAAACAATTTTGAAGTTTTACTCCAAAAATAACAATAAACACCTAGTTATTCTACCAAAAACTTATGGCTTATTAACTAAGTATATAAAAACCATGTGGTCAACATAAAATACAAATCGGTTACCCAATAAGTAATGTATGAATTTGTGTAAAGTATAGACCATATCTAATGCTACCCTTTCAATAGTAGTATAATTCCTTTCAACTGAGTTTAGTAACCTAGAGGCATACATAACCGGTTGATCAAACTTACGTGTTGGGTTTTGGGCAAGTATGGTTCCTATTGTTAACTAAGATGCATATGTGTGAACATGAAATTCAAGCTCCCAGTTTGGACTAATCATCATAAAGGCTTGTATATATCAATTCTTAATCTCCTCCCAAACTATCTAACATTATGTGGTCCATTCAAAAACTTCAGACTTCTTTAGCAGTTGGTGATTGGTGACATAATAGAAGCAAAGTTTTTGATAAAACACCTATAAAATTGTGCCATCCCATTAATAATTTGGATGGGTTAAGGCTAATACCAATTTTTCTAAACTTGAAAAAACTTTTCCTAAACTTTTCTAGGTGTGTTGAAAGGTCATTGAAAACTGTAAAGTCATCAAGAAATATTTGCACGAATACATCAATGTATTCATGAAACACTTTGGTTATTGCCCTTTGATAAGTAGGCGATCCATTTTGACACCAAATGGCATCACAACCCACACAAAAGTCCCCCAATTAGTAACAAAGGCGGTTTTGTGTTGGTCTTTTGGTGTAATTGAAATCTAATGATATCTTGAAAATTTGTCTGATGAGGTTATTAACATAGTTCGACAATTGTGTTAATAACCTCATCGGTAAAAGGTAGTGGGTAAGGATCTTTCTTTGTTGTCATGTTGAGTTTCCTGAAATCCAAATAGATTTTCAACTTCCCATATTTTTTGGGAACAAATGTTATCGAAGATAACCAAGTTGCTTCCTCAAATGGTTTGATAAAACGAGCAACAAGTAACTTGTCTATGTTTTGTTTAACAATGGCAGCATAGTTAGGATTCAACTGGTACCTTGCTTGATGAACAAGTTGTATTGTGGTATCCAATTCAATTTTATGTTGAGCAATCTATGGTGGAATACCTTTCAAGTCTTTGTATGTTCAAGCAAATACATCTTTGAACTCTTTTAGAAGCTAAATTAGCTAATCAATGACAACCAGTTCAAATGTTGAATTCACTTTCACATGTTGCACATTCTCCTTAGTACCCAAGTTTTTTTTGGTTAGTTGCTCCTCTTCAATAATTGTCCAACTTGCTATGGGTAGATCTTGTACTCACTTTTGAGCAGGGTATCATTAATGATCATCTCTCTAACTTCTAAATGGAAGAAAGTTTCAGGTAGGTGTTACTTGACAATATCAGGGGGTATAACTAGGTTAACAACTAGAACACATACCGGTTCAACATGTTGTTTTGGAACTAGTTTTGTTATATTAAGATCTGGTATATGAATTGGTTTAGAAACCAGTTCAATATGAATAGGTACTTCTATGGTTCCTATTGCGAATAGGTCCAACTTTATAACAAACATTAGATCCTCCTCTTCATTTGATATTTTGTAAAGGAATCATAACATATTAAGACTTATAGTCTTTTGGTTTGAGCACCAAGTTTCTTAGTAACAAGTATGGTTCTTACTATACATGTCCCCTATATACTAACAATATTGCTTCCCCAATCATGGGATACTTTTGCATCTCTCAACCATGGGCATTTTAATAACGTTTAGTAACTAGAACACTATTATTGATAACAATGAATGTAATAGTATAGGGAATACCATGAACAAATATTTTCAAATCCCTAATAAGACCAAGTGGTTTTGCTATAGTTTGATCTACCATATGCAAATTATAAAACACCGGATTAGGCTTTAGTACACCTAATTGTATTCCCAAGTTATTAATAATGATATTGACTCCAAAACCTCCATTAATTAACACATCATCAATAAATTTTTTACCAACATGGACTTGAATTACTTCTATTTGGTGGTTAATGGCTATTGTTGCATAGGCAGGTTCAAGTTGAATAGGTTCAAGTTGTACCAGTTGAACATGTTTAACTAATTTTTAAATGTGTCTTTTGATGTTTGGCACAACTTCAATAGTTGTCCCAAGTTGATTATATGCTTGGTTTCCAAAACTTGAATGTTGATGTCTATCAAAATTTCCTCCAAATTCTTTTATGATAAATTAGATTGTGCGGTCAACTTAATAGGTTGCTTGCTAGTAATCGGTTGACTTGTTAGTTCTAGTAAACTTGCCCAATTTGAGTGAAGTGGTTTGTTAAACTCAATAGGTGCTTGTGATATTGAATCATTTCCCTATAGTTCCATGATAGTGTGAACAAAAAAATCATGCACTTGTTCTTTAGTTTGTTAATCAACCGTTGTTTTTGCCTTCATTGGTTCATAGTTTCTAAGCACCTATTGTTATGGTACTTGACTACGTGTTGTGACAACAATGATTACATTAATTGGTACATTATCAGGTTTAGAAGATTTTGCCATTACGGTGGTAGTACTAGTTGGTTTAATTCGAAACAGGTTATGAACTTTTGTTATTCTCAAATAGTAAGGTGCACAATGTTTAGAGCTAGAACAAATAATACAAGGATATCTCAATTGTACTCTAGTTAGTTTAACATGTTGTGCAGTAACTCCAACTACCGATTCAATAACTTTAGTGGAACCAAGAAGTGCTGCAAGTTCTTCTCTTTTCATGTTGTGACAGGTTCCTTTAGCATGACCAATTTTACCACAATTCGAATAGGCAAGTTGTTGTTTAAGAATAGTACAGGTGACTACAAGTTGTGTAACCGGTTTGGATTTTGGGTGGGTTATCAAGGCTGTTAACAAGATTTTCTATATGCCCATTAGTTTTTTACTTCCCAATTTCTTGATTACAAATTTTAAAACAACATGTACATCTAAAATCTAAAAATCTATGTACAATCCTACAAGATGCACTTGTTTTGCTACAGCTTCAAGAAATCAAAATTGGCCAAAAATCACTTCATTTCCTCAAGTAAAAGAAAAACAAAGATGATCTCCAAGTTTGAAAAATATAGAAAAGTTGATGCAGATTTTCTTTCCTAAATTCTGAATAGGTACATACTACTCAATGTTAACATGTACTCCAACTTATAGTGAAAATACAAAACTATAAAGAAATCAAAGTTTGTACATTAGAGATTCAGAAACTAAGTATGGAAAGTAGAAATTTGATGTCTTTCATGTTCCGCCATCCTTCCTTTATACTTTAAGTTGAAACTTTGAAATGTATTGTGCAAATCACCTAAACAATAACTAGTTGATAAAAATTCCTTGTTTTAATCAACTAATAAAAACTAGTTAATAAAATTATAAAAAATAGTCATAAGTTTCAAAATCTACTACATGTTCTGCTTACTGCTTGTTTTGCCAAATACCTAATTTGTAGACTACTTGTTCAACAGGTGTCAATAATTCAACTTGTGTCAATGAATCAACTTGCATCATCGATTAAGTTACTATTGGTTATATTGTCAGTACGAGTTCATTAACTACCAGTTAAAGTATTGATTCATTAAAAAATCTGGCTAACAAAGGCATTATAATTTATTGTTAAAGTACATTTTATAATTACATTTTATGACATGCTCATTTTATGTCATAAAATGACAACTCCAAGACACCAAACTAATTCCCTGGGACTTGCATAACTTCCATAATACAAACCACAAAAAATATGAAGATAAACCACAATATCATCATAGTTTTACCACTATTAATCAAATTAGTAAATTTATTCATAGGCTAAATCTAATTTATAATTGCAGATAGTGGACTAGAGCATGCTAGAAATGGGGAGTTGAAGTCAAACTCATACATCAAGAAGGCTCCTTCAGCTAAGAGGCTTATGGTTTCATTCTTTAAGTCGCTAGAGGTACACATTCCTCTTCTTGGTGTAGACAATATACGAGCAATAAATGTTCAGCCTGCAATGTCTAATAACAATGCTAAAATAATAAATCTATTAGCACCATAGCTAGTGGCATATGACTTTGAATCTAACAGGCCTGGCCTTGTCACCTTTCGGAATGGGGGATCCCCTTTTTTTCATCCTAACCTAGCACGTCCGGTTGATCATTTCGTTGGCATCTTTCATTTACGATATTCTTTGTTTAACTGACATTCAGGAATGTAGTTGGAAATACACCAAGGGTTGGGTCTAGTTATTTTCTTTTACGACATGTTGTTGTTGTTGTCATATTCTATATGTCGATTAGTCGTATCTGCTTTGCTGCGGGTCTGTCCTTTTAGGAAAATGGTGAGTAATAAAGCTACCAAGACGAAAGCCAAATGTGTTTCCTGTAGGTAGACGTATTAGTAGTTCTGGAAAAAGAAGAAGAAGAAGAAGAAGAAGAAGAAGAAAATAAATAAATAAATAAAAACACGAAGTAAAAGAAAATATATCATTTTTCTCTTTTGCACGCCATCGCCGTAGAGCTCGTGGACATGGACAGCTCTGCAACATTGCTGCCATTTGTTGTAGTTGTCATATGTCGCCATCCATTGTCCATTGCCGTCCGTTGTCCGTTGCCATCCATTGTCCATTGCCGTCCGTTGTCCGTCGCCATCCATTGTCCATTGCCGTCCGTTGTCCGTTGCCGTTCATTGTCGTCCAGCATCCGTCGCCGTTCGTTGTCATCCGTCGTCTGTCGCCGTCCGTTGTAGTCCATTGCCTTCCATCATAGTTTTGTTTGGTTTCGTCTGTTTGGCCTTTTCTATCCATCGACGTTTGTCCATTGACATTTGTTCGTCATCGTTCATCCATGTTGACGCGCCGAATGCTTCAAATCATATGTATTGCGTACATATGTATCCGATACCTTTCCATTACAGTTGCATTTGATTGCATATGTTGTGTTAAAACTTTGTAATTAGTGCTCTGTATTGCTACACAATTTTGGGGCATGGGAGAACACCATGTCTTCGAATGATGAAAGCATTACCGCTTAGCCAGAGCCAAGGTATTAACTACGAAGTAACACACAATCATTTGAACCGATTTTTTTGAGCTCACGATCTTCACGATGGTACCATTAAGTGTCTACAACGCCATCGTCATCTAATACAACTCTTACTAAGAATTTAGGTTTAGGTTACACCACATCAACAATACATCATAGTCCATTTGGAGGGGTTAATTAGTGGGGTACGCTTGTTGCCGCACTAATTTTCACACCATCATTGTATATTCCGCTACAAGCCATTACCTCTACACCCATATACACCATGGAGGTTAGTAGTTCCGCTAGGAGAATTAAGAAGTTCAGTGGAAGGCCAAGTACCATTTTTTTAAAAGAGTTCAGGGCAACTTTCTCAACTGTGGTTTATGAATTGGAGCTCAAGTATGGCGCTAATTACATTGTCGCAACCCTACTTGGGAGAGTGTGAGGATAGATTCACACTTTCAAAATTTGGGACTTGGGAGTCCTCTGGGATTCCCAAAACTTCAGAGTTCGATTGCAAGGGTCAAAAACACTTTGCATTTGGGTGTTCTTTATATCATTGAAAAGCTATTGAAGTGTAGATGTCGAAAATGGCATCTCATGGGCCATTTGGACATCTGCAGCACAAGTTATGGCAAAAAGAAGGGCTAGGAGTCAAACTAGCAGTTTGACTCCCGACCATTAAAAGTCGGGAATCGACCCGACCTTGATGCGTGCAGGTGAAATGCAACACACCATTGGAAATATCTCAAGGAGAGCTACAACTTTGCTTTAAACCTCATCCCAATCGGACGTCTGAGCAAAGAGTTATGATCGCTCAAAGTCCTAGGAGTTCGAACTGGGACAATTTCGGATGTGGGTGCCGCGGACAAAAAGCCATTCGGATGTGGGTGCCGTGGAGAGGCACAAAGTATACTATATGGGGGAAGGTGGTGGCTTCCCCCGAGTCTGGACCGTGGTGAATCAAGTGAGTCCAGAGTTGACCGTGGCTTGTCTTACCACCAAGGGTGCTCCAAAATGTGAACTAACCAACTTGTTGGTTGGTTTGATGCAGGTTTGAGTAAGTGAATAGCTTGTCACTCTTCCTAGTCCCATCTCGAAGCTTCAACACACCCCTTTACCCCTTTTAATGCTAAGAGCTAAGAGCGTGCCCCGAGTCCCCTGATTCCGCAACTTGAGTAACTTAGGCCCAACTTGGGGCTAATTAGGGACTTGGGAACGCGTCATACATCGAGGCATTCATATTCAAACAACTAGCCCGTTATGTGCACTATGAAGAATTAGATGTCTACGAACAACATTTTTTGAGGATTTTGGGTGTCATCCGAACCCCCAATCCAGATTATGCCACAACCATCATCACCACCTCTCAAGCTGCACTACGAAGTGCCATTACACATCATGTGATTGTGCCCAATAATCCAGATTCGATACCTACTTCAATAACCTTTCTCCTCAACAACTCATTGTTGCTATTGCAAACATTCCTCCCACCATCGATGCACCAGCTTTTGCTGATTTAGTGGGGGAATTCTTTCAAGTTCTTGAATTGGAATTTTCGGTTAAGAATTTTGAAAAAATTCTGTAGTTCGCCACCTTCTCTCGATAGAAGGATGAAACCCTTAGGATGCTTTACAAGAGGCTTCTTAAGCTTAAAGAGGATACTTAGAGCATCACAGACCTAGAAACTGCCCATCGGTATTTTCGTTCGTTGGAAGGTACTTTGACATTCCATGCACAGGTTTTGCAATAAGTTTTTGTAGAATTTGAAGACTCGTACATTTTGTTAGATGTGTACAACATTTCTAAAAAGTTGGAACTAGTTCATGCACACTATGAGGCCAATACTATGAGGCCTCCATCACGTTCAAGGCCTTAGCTTCCACCAACTGTGCCAACTAGATCATCATATTTTTCTTCAAGGGCTAAAGCGATGCATTTGGCTGCACCCATCCTACCTTCTTACAACTATTGCGGCAATCCTGCTCACAAAACTAGTGAGTGCGACATTCATTTTAAAGATATCTTTTGTGATTATTGTGGGAAAGAGGGACATCAGAAAGTTGTTTGTTTTGCCAAGTTCCCGAAACAGAAATAACTCTGATTACCACGGCAAAATCTGCCAACATTTTCCGTTGCCCCTCAACTAAAAGCCAAGGCACCTTAGACTTCCACTCAGGCTTTCCCCACCAAGGGTAATTCTAGTAAGAATGCTAAGAAGAAGGAGCATAATGCTGACAAAAAGGAAGTGCTTCAAGCCCATACAGCTCAAGTTCAAACTCTACAAAATGAACTTGAATAATTGAGGGCCCAACTTGCTAATCTAAAAGGCAAGTCTTCCCAATTAGCTAGTTATGCCTAACCTGTACAAGGTTTATGACGCACTCCCAACTCCTTAAAAGGGCTCAAATGTGAGCCCAAGTAGAAAACAACGGAAAAGGAGGAGTTGGAACACGCTCCCTAGCTCACAACCCTTTGAGTGGTAGAGGGGCGGGTTGGAGCTCCGGGATGGGACTAGGAAGAGTTGACAAGCCTTAGACACTCACACGGGCTTGCACACAACCCACACAAAGTGGTTAGTGCAAAGTTGGAGCACCCTTGGTGCTAGGACGAACCACGGGCAACACAGACACACAAGACTCACCACGGCCCGGACTTGGGGGAAGCCACCACCTTCCCCCTTATAGTATACTCTGTGACTCTCCACGGAGGCTACATCCAAATGGCTATTTTTCCCGGGACTCCTGAGTGGGAGTCCCGAAATCGTGCCAAATGGGACTCCCGCAACTTTGGAGCCCCATAACTTTGCGAGCAGACCTCGGATCGCGATGCGGTCTGAAGCAAAGTTGTAGCCAACGCTGTGTCGCACTCCCGAATCGGACATCAGGAAGAGGTCGATTCCCGACTTTTTGTGGTCGGGAGTCAAACTGGCAGTTCGACTCTCGGCCCTTCTTTTGGCCATAACTTGTGTTTCAGATGTCTAAATGAGCAATGCGAGCCCATTTTAGACATCTACGCTTCAAGAGCTTTCCAATGATATAAAGAACGCCACAATCCATTGAGTTTTGACCCCTGCAATCGCTCTCTGAAGTTTCGAAAGTCCACCGGGACTCCATCTCCCAAGTGGGAGTTGCCTTGGGAGTGTGAGGGTTCACTCCCTCATACTCCCTCACACTTTCTAACACTCCCGGGAGTATGTGATGTGACTCCCAGGCTTCCTCTTGCCTTAACTCCCGGGCTTCCTCTTGCCTTAGCTCCCGGGCTTCCTCTTGACCCGCAACCTCGCAACACCTTAGCCTTGGTCGCGAGCCCAAGCTAGGGTTGCGACAGTTTAGGATCATGGGAAAGACCTCCTAGGTCGTTCTATGGCCTCTCACACGATGTTATGCTTGGGGAGTATGTTCTTTCTAGTGCACACAATTTTAGTCTCACATCAGAATTTGCCACTTCTTTTTGCCCTTCCTATTTTGCGGCACAAAAGGCTAATGTGGCACCCATAGTTTCTGCCATTAGGTAGGTAATTTAGATTGATGGACTCGCATTTGGTTCAAATCTTATTACTAGGGCTAAAAGAGCTCGAGCAATCATGCCACAATCTTTTCATCCTCTTAACATGGAAGAAGAATGCACCTTGTTGGCGAGGGGGGAGGAGACTACTACACCACAAGCTGCTAGGGATACCCTAAACATTAAATTAGATCTTATACCAATCCTTGATCCACATGCTACAGGGGTCCCATTCAACACTTTGGAGAAACACTCAATTGGCTCACGTGTTACAAATGGCATTCGTAATCTGATCATTAGTTCTAGCATGGTTAAACTAGTGGGTTCTCCTACCTCTAATTCTACATTCACATATTAGAAGGGAATTAAGAACACTTCACTTATGGATTTGTTATTCAGCAAAGGTGTTGTGTATAGTCATTCTTTCCATAAAATCTTTCACTCATTTTCGAAGGTGGTGCCTAGAACTTCCATCGCCACCTAAGTTGCCATTGTCGACAATACTAAGCTAATAATCCAGGTGGGACACATACACCCAAAGTGGTACTTCTTGATACAGGTGTCCAACTAGTAATTTTTGGAGTTCAATTTGGTAAAAAGATGAGCATGTTCAACTCCAAACTACGAAAATCTATGTGGCAAATTTGCACCACTAATGGGAGTGTAAAAGAGGTATTTGGGGAGAGCTCATATTTGATTACACTTAACTTCGATGAAGGTACAAATTAGGAGCTTTACCTACATGTCAAATCTTTAGTCACCAATGCCACCAGTTACGATGTGTTCATTGGGCAAAAGGCCCTGTTTCCACTAGGTTTCACAATTGACAATTGATTTGAGCATGCGTACTACCAAGTCGATTGGGATACTAATGGCCACCACTTGGGATACATACCCCTTGATTTACATGGGAACCATAGTCCTATGGTTCACCATTGTATGCTCAAGGAAGCACACATTATTACCTTCATCCAACAAGCTCTGTCGCAACCCTAGCCTTGGGCTCGCGACCAGGGCAAAGGGCTTGCAAGGGTGTGAGCCAAGAGGAAGGAAGCCCGAGAGTGAAGGTAAAGGCATTGCAAAGGTGCGGGGCCAAGAGGAAGCCAGGGAGTCACATCACATACTCCCGGGAGTGTGAGAAAGTGTTAGAAAGTGTGAGAGAGTGAACCATCACACTCCCAAGGCAACTCCCACTTTGGGAGATGGAGTCCCGGTGGACTCTCAAAACTTCAGAGAGCGATTGTAGGGGTTAAAACTCAATGGCATGTGGAGTTCTTTATATCATTGGAAAGATCCTGAAACGTAGGTGTCTAAAATGGGCTCGCATTGCTCATTCAGACATTTGAAACACAAGTTATGGCCAAAAGAAGGGCCGGGAGTCAAACTGCCAATTTGACTCTCGACCACAAAAAGTCAAGAATCGACCCGATTTACTTAGCTGCAAGGGGCGTGCCACATATCGTTGGAAAGCTCTCGATGAAAGCTACAACTTTGCTTTAGACCGCACCTCAATCAAAGGTCTGCTCGCAAAGTTATGGGGCTCCAAAGTCGCAGGAATCCCAACTCGCGGGATTTCTGGACTCCCACTCGGGAGTCCCGGGAAAAAGAGCCATTTGGATGTAGCCTCCGTGGAGAGTTGCAGAGTATACTATAAGGGGGAAGGTGGTGGCTTCCCCCAAGTTCGGGCCGTGGTGAGTCTTGTGTGTCCGTGTTGCCCGTGGTTCGTCCTAGCACCAAGGGTGCTCCAACTATGCACTAACCACTTTGTGTGGGTTGTGTGCAGGCCCGTGTGAGTGAGTGAAGCTTGTCAACTTTTCCTAGTCCCATCCCGAAGCTCTAACACACCCCTGTACCCCTCAAAGTGTTGTGAGCTAGGGAGTGTGCTCCGACTCCTCCCTCTTCCGCTGCTTTCTACTTGGGCTCACATTTGAGTCCTTTAAGGAGTTGGGAGTGCATCAATTCTAAAAACTGTGCGCCCTACCACCTGGCGAATTGGATCCTACCATCATCACGTTAACTTGGATTCCTCCACTTGACTATCCATGTCAGGTATGTCAGAGGACAGACAATGTTAATTAGATGATGCTTTGTGATAATTGTAATGGTGGATACCATTTATTCTGCTTCAAGCTAGAGCTCACTCAAGTTCCCGTCGACATTTGGTACTATTCATCATGTTCTCCTGTGGCACCTTGATTTCTATTCAGACCATGCCACATTTTTCTCGGCTCAGGTTTGGGGGGGGGATACATGAGAATTTCATCTCAACCTCCTTTTGTGCGTTGTATATATATGTGCGTGCATTGTTTTTTGGTTGATTAGTTTCTACTTTTGATTCGTTTTAGTCTTTTTGTTTAGTAAAATATATTATGGATTTACACCCTTATGACACTGAACATCATGACACTATACATCACAACAGTTGTCATGCTCGTATGCATGGCCTTATGCATGACGGCCGGTTATGGGCATGCCAATCATGCCTTTAAGGTTAATGTACGTTTTTAGGTTATTATACGCTATTAAGTGTTTTAGGGTTATGGCTTGTTTTCTTCACCAAATCTTCAAGAATCCTAAATTTGGATTTAAAAGTTAATGTTTCATAGAACCTCTTAAAATGGTCCTTTAACTCATTATTTGGTACCCCCTTCCCCCAATATTCCCTATGAATATTTTGGGAATATATGTTCCTAATAATAAGGGAATAAATAATTTAATTATTTAACCTTAAGTTTCTTTAAGCTTGATTGAACTTAGATTATGAAATATAGGTTAAGACTATGATGTCCATGGGGTGATGTAAAATGTGCAACCCAATTCTAAAATTTTAAAATACTTTGGAAAAATTGAGTTTTCCATGGATCAAAATAAAATTGATTATTACAAAACCCAAGATTTTTTTGTTTAACTTGACAAATAAATGATGTTTAAAAAAAATAATTTTGGATGGAATATTCCTTTGCCTTTAAAGTAAAGGTCAAAGAAGCAAAATTGGTAGTAAATGCCAATATTGCCTTTCAAACAAGGTATTCATGATCATGAATAAATATACTTCACTTTTTAAGGCAAGTTGGATTAGGTAATATCACCTTACCTTGATTGAACCTATGAGAATTTTTTGATTAACACATGATTCCATGTGTGAATCATGATTGTTAGAGGCAAATAACTTTTAATTTTTATGTAAGAAAACTTAACATTATTTCATTATACGAATGCCTTGGTGCTATTTAACATTAACATAAGTTGATAATTATATGAATGTCATGTGACATTTTGTTAACAACTATATAAATATTCGGATGCTTATGATTAAAATAAACCTTATATTTGGATTTAAAAACTAGTGTCCCTTCACCCCCTCCCCAAGGGTGATATGTTTATAACATATATATGAAGCTAACTATATAGTGTCATGTGATGTTTTATTAATATTAGTTAGGTGTTAGAACTCCCACCACTAGAGGTCCTAACACTAAGTGTGAAGCCATCTTAAGTGAAAGAACTATCACTTATAAAAGGCATCAACTAATGTATTACAATGTCATGAGCTTTCCCAAAGGATCATACATTGCTTCATGTAATTTGTATCAGCCTCCATACTATTATGAGATCTCCACCATCTACAATTTCCAATGGAATTATTTAGGTGGGTGATCCATTATTTCCAAAGTGATGGGGTGATGAGTGAAGCATTTCTATGAAGCATTGGTGAAGGGCATTGGTGAACAAAGTGTAATATTTTTCAAAAGAAAGTCCAATTGAAAGTCCAATTGAGTAAGTAACATGTCCAATGCAATCCAATGGCCTATAGATACATAGATTAAACACATAAGCTCAAATGCTACTAAGTATAGGTTACAACTAAATTGGGGTTGGCTAATAAACCAAATCCCATGAGAACCTAACTAAAGGAAAATGCCTTAAGCAACTTAAATATTGTAATGGGTGGTCAATTGTGAAGTTTGAAATTGCATCTTGAAAAATTGAAAAACTAATTAAATAATCCATGTGACTAACCTTGTCTTAGTATTACTCTTAATAATAAGAGTAATAAGAGAAGGTTAGTCACATGGATTATTTAATTAGTTTTTCAATTTTGTCCCCACAAAAAAGTGATTACAATTGTCAAAACAACACCATTTTTTAAAATAAAAATTGTATGTTTTCAATGTGTTCCCTAAGATGTTCCCAATAGCACCTCATTTTTTATCCCATATCTGGCCATGGTTCAACTTCCATGTATACGAGTTATAGAGGTGGTTTGACAAGGGAAGCATTCCATTTTGCATAGAGAATTATATTGAGGTTTCTTTGTTGGGCAAGTGTCCCATGTTCCAAAAATATTGGTGGTAGGCCAATCAAATGGATCCTTCTAAAAAAAAACTAAACCAAGCTAAACTAAACTGAACTATGAGGGCACCCCCTCACTAATTAATAAAGCATGATTTCTTAAAATTTTCTAATTTCCTCTTTGACATTTAACCAAATTTGGTTTATTCCTATTGTGGATGATTGCCAATGTGGCTACGTCACAAAAATGAATGAAAAAAAAAAAACCCCCTAATAGTGATACTCAAGGGTGTATTATATTGTTTTTAAAAATGGTGTCTAGCAATTTATGTTTTATTTCAAAGTTATTGGATTTTGCAAAGCTCAATTGGGTCTTTTAAATGCAGGCACAACCATCCCCTTTGCAATTGACAATGATATTGTAAATGGATAAAAGCTGAGCCCAAGACATAAAATTTCCATGGAAAGAAGCTTCATAATACTGATTTCCCTTATTTAATCTTCCATAAACAATTCCCATCTACAAGTAAATCTATAAAAATTCATAATTTCATATCATTAGAAGAGTGGATTATTTTAAATAAGTGAATTAAATTCTGTAGTTCCTGAAATATAACCTTCACAATGCAACCATAAAATATATACTAGTGTGGCCTGTGCTGTTGGCCCAAGTGTTACCACGTCCTCAACTGATTTTTCCTTCCAAAACCTGGTTTTTTGGAATTTATTTGAACTTTCAGTGGCAGAAATCACTTAAAAATCAATATCTCCCACATTCTGAATCCAAATCTTACCAAATAAATCCCAGTAAATCCTGCTCATCAAGATCTTTCCAACAACACCAAAGGCACATTCCAATTCCTTCAAAATTTGCAGCTACGATTTAATTTAATTTTCAGTGAAGAAATCATTCAATATTCAAGAACTTTTGCACCACAAGTCCAAACGCCATGGAACCAAGCCCATGGCACCCCTCCTTGTTGAGAGCTTTCCAAAGACACCAAGAATGTGATCTGAAGCATCCCGGGTTTGGTGGATCTCGTAACTACAAACAAAACAAACAAACAACCTTCCTTCATAGATAGATATTGATGTATTTCACAAAATAAAAACGACCTTTTGAAGAACCCCCATTTAGTGGTGACACTCAAGAAGTTTTAGCCAGCAGCAGAGAATATTCCACGCCACTCAGACTATCTCCAGCTGTGCTCCGTATGTGATGCTGCACAGTCAAAAATTGGATGAAGAAAAGTCAAAACATGCTGGTTTGGCTCAGGAAAATCGTTTTGGCTCAACATAATTGCAAACTTTGCTGTGGCTGGTAATATGCGCAGCAACGCTGTGCACGTGCACGAAAAGGTCTCATAAATATTATCTGACCGCTCCCCAGTGTTTCTGATTGGTCTATCATAATGATTGTCCAGCTGGTTCGCTATTAGCAATCCCCCAGTTATTTGCTGTCCCAGATTCAGTTTTATGTGTGGGGTTGCGAAAAAGTAAATAACTAAAACTTGGGTGTGAAAAATATGTTTGCAGGGTTGCATACCAAGCAAGCACTGCTGGAGATGCTCTCACAACTCACTCACTGTACTCCACTCACAATTTGTGCACTTCAATTGCTGAAATAATTTTTCGTGAGATATAGCCAACATATTCTTAGTTATCAATGAACACCCACAACTAGTCTTAGATGTGAATCGACAATCAAAATTACCTGATCTAAGACTTGACTCATAAGTTGCGTATCAAAACCTCTTAATAGTTTTTAATGTATCTAGAGTTTATGTTAGAGTGCACAATTATTCTCTGCCCTGTAAGTGGGCATCTTGTTTTTATAGCAGGCTTTATAAAACTAGCTTAATGCACCCCTACTTATTTGATGACTTTTTGATGGCACAAAGTGTGCAAAGAGGGCATCATGGTTTGGGAGATCTTAATGCGACAAACAAACTACCTTTGTGTGTGTGTGTATGTTTGCTTGATTATAATCATCTATTTTGCAGGGAAAAAATCGTGAACTATTTTTTTTCAACATCATTCACACAAGTAAATTTTCAATACCTTTTATATCAATTTGCATCTTGATTCTCTTCAATTTAGTTTAAAAATTTGGATTCAAATTCAAATAAATCTAAATTCAATTCAAGTTGTATGCAATATCATTCAATATTTTCATTCAAATGGATCTTAATTTTCACAAGTTGATTATCATTGGTAGTGCACATGTTGATGTGTTGTGAGGTTACATATGAGTCTGGGCTCTTGTTTTCAATCACATTTTAAAGCTTTTAAAGGGACTTGTATCAAGACATCACTTTAGTTGAAAGTAAATTATGTGTGAATTTTAACTTTTTAAGGAAAAGTTAAAAGTAGAACCATCAAAAGTAAAAGGGTGTAAGATTTTGCTGATTTTGAATTCTTCTAAAAATTTCATTAAACGAATTCAAGCATTATAAAAAGACCATAAATATATGTAATTAATTCATAATGACGTCCTTGTGTAATTGTACATCAATAGTTTTATTGTTTAAATTATCCTATTTTGTAGCAAAATATTATTTTCAGCAATTTTGAAAATCCACTTTACTTTTTTTATAATGCTAAGGACAACACCAAGTTCATTTGCATCTTCAATAAAAGAACATTCAACTTAAAGAGATCATAATTATTAACATTATCATAACATAATATATTATCCACCATTTGCATATCATATAATTTGAATTCATGACTTGAAGACATTTATTGAGAGATTTGACGGAAAAGTGGTTATTCAATTTATGTGTGCAAAATTTCATTGGAAATTTCTTATGAGATTTAGTTCTTCTTAATCCATTGTTATAATTATTGTTATTTGACAACATCTTACAACTTGAAAATATATTTCAATTGAGAATTGAATCATTAATAAATGCACCAATTTCATAACATAATGATAAATTAAGATTGAACCACCTTTAAATTACACATTTTCACCACTAAATATATTTTTTATATGTAGCAAGCCACATCAAATCTCTATTCCAACTATGAAAATTTGTCACCTTATAATAACTTTTTATGTACATTACATTGTGAATTTACTCAAAGATAAATTAGTTAGCAATTCAAAAGTTGTATGTTGTTCTTTGTGGTTGTTGCCTAGTGTGTGGTGTAGAGGAAATAAGTTAGCAAGAGAATTGATATGCCCAAGAGGAAGCCCATTAACTAAAAATAATATTTTTGTGGCACATATGTTACAATCATTATCATGACCATTAGAAAACTATAAACAAAATTATGTGTGCAAAAAAAATGTTGTTTTGATATGAGAAGTATGTTCAACCTTTTGCATATATTCAGGAGGAATTAGATTATAAGTAGTTTGATTTGGAATTACGGTGACAATAGTAAAGTTATGCTTAGATGTTTTGTATCTCACTTGGCATGTGCATTAGTAGCTTTGCCAACTACTTAGGATTTGCTATGGTTTACAATTGTTGGGCCATCTAATTAGGACCAAACATCATTGAGATTCTTGGGGCAATCTATACATTGCTCAATGGACATATAGTTGTGTAAAGGATTGAATGGTTTTGGCAATTTGATCTATTACTTTGATGCATATGTGATTTGTTTGCAAACCTTATTTCAATGTGTTAGAATCTAATTATCGGGTATCTATATATAAAGTGAGGTCATGTGATGTCTTGTATATTCAATAAGTCATTGTACATAAAAAACATGTGACCTCATGTTAAACAAATTTGGTTTTAAAAAAATGCCAACACTTTGTTTAATGATTTCATCATTTTAAGTAAAAACCCTAAACCTCAACTACACCAAGGAACATCTCCTCTTTTCTTTTTTTCTTTTTTTTTGGGGTTAATTTATAAATTAAAAAAAACACTATTTTAACCCAAAAGTGTCATGTTCTAGCAAGGCTGACAAACATGACCCAACACTATTCTAGACCTACCCACTGTTCTCGCCTATGACTTAACCTTGGTTGGCATTTGTTGTTGGCCAACTTCCTCAATTCAAATCAGATCCACAAATACTTGAGGGAAACCCACCAATGCGCAAAAGTACTTTTGTAATTGTCAAGCTTTTGCGAGAAATGGAGGTCGGTTGAGATGAGGGATGATAGTGATGGAGCTACCACCACCCGTTGTTTTTTCATCGTTGCAGTTTTGATTAGGTGAGGAGTTGGGATGATGATAGGTTCTACTGGCAAATTCTCACAATTGCAAACTTCAATCATATGTCCATCAGGGTCATGGAAGAAGAGCTGATCAACCTCGATGTCGTCCTCCACAACAACACTTCTTACATATTTCACACCATTCTCTTGGAGTTTTTGCTCCACCAGCAAAATATCATCACACTACACAAATGCCCACCATGACATCTCTTGCAATAAGAAAACAAAGCAAAAAGTTGGGAAATATCATCATATTGTGGATAAAACTAATTAATATGTTAATTAATTATATCCTTGGTTTGTATTAACTAGTTGTTGGGTGCATTCCGAAGTCCAATTTTTCAATTGCCATTTTGATTCGCTTAGTTTTGGGTGCATTCCAAAGTTCAGTTTTTCAATTGCCATTTTGATTCGCTTAGTTGTTGGGTGCATCCCAAAGTTCAGTTTTTCAATTGCCATTTTGATTCACTTAGTTGTTGGGTGCATCCCAAAGTTCAGTTTTTCAATTGCCATTTTGATTCCCTTAGTTGTTGGGTGCATCCCAAAGTTCAGTTTTTCAATTGCCATTTTGATTCACTTAGTTGCTGAGTGCATCCCAAAGTTCAGTTTTTCAATTGCCATTTTGATTCCCTTAGTTGTTGGGTGCATCCCAAAGTTCAGTTTTTCAATTGCCATTTTGATTTGCTCCTCACACCGAAAAAAAAATTTCAGAGAAAAATGAAAAAAACATGAAAGTTTTTATCTACACAAAGCTCTCAGAAGTAGTAGATCTTTCTTAATACCTGGAATGAGATGTGATTGTCCCTTGGGTTTATGTCAGCTCCTGGTTTTGGAATGAGCTGATCTAGTGCAGAATGAGCAGCAGCAGCAGCGGATGCATCAACAACAACTTCATTGCAAGTTTCTTCTTCTGCTTGCAGCAAATGGATGCCGATTCCGTAATTGAATAGCCTGCAGTAGCAACAGCAACAGCAATCAGGAAGCAAGCCATCACAAGATTAAAATGCATAATTTGCATTTCATCACATCCATTACACAGTAAGCCAAAAAACAAAACAAACAAACAAGAAAGACAAAATTTGAATCTGGAATTATACTTTTCTCCAAATCCAGTACTGAATTACACTTGCAGCATTGTAGAAAACAATGGGTATTTTTTAAAAAATTGTTTTTTGTTTTTCAAGAGCTTTGGTTGTTGCATGGCCAGGCGGCGATGGATAGATATTATATGGATCGAATATGGAAAGGAAAGATGCAATAATATTGTGTTTGTGTGTCTTCTTACCAAGCACCGGCGAAATTGAGCGATCCGGGTCTCTTCACAGGAACAAATCCCAACAAGTGTTGGTAAAACTCGATAGATGCCTCAAGGTCTTTGCAATTGCGTGAGATGTGGTTGAGCGATTTCAAGGGAAGTGTAGCAACAGCACTAGCACTAGCACTAGCACTACTAGTCCTTGCATCAGTCGTCATGGAGCTGGCAGCTGGGGTTTGTAGAATGCAGACAAACCCAACTTGTAAAGAATGAAAGGAAAGGAAATCTGCCGGTTTTGTAAAGCTATATTGAGCTGAGAGATCAGGTATCTGAAAATTCTCAGGGATCCCACTCAAGTATACCTAGCGACAAATATTTTGCAGGAGGAGGAAGAGGAAGAAGAAGATCAACTGAAGAAGAAGAAGAAGGCAGCTTTGCTGTGCAAACGATCAGGTGATCTCCTCCACCCACACCCAAGTAAGTAACTTCAGACTTTTGCTCGCTAGATAGCTCTGAAAGAGATCTGGAAAACACTCCGTATTATATAGCATAAGCTGCTGCTGCCTATCTTGCAAGGCAGCAGCTTGCAAGATAGGCAACTTGGATTTTTCGTTATGCATCATGCCTTTTTGCTGGAATTAAAAATTCCTTGCCCAAGATGCTTTCCTTCTCCTCCTCCTCAAGTTCTCTTCCCCTTCTCTTCCCCTTCTGTGTTTTTTCTTTGTTTTGTTTTTTTGTTTTTGTTTTGTGTTTTTTTTGGGGGGGACGTTGAATACATTACGCGTGCACAGCAATTTGAGCAAAGTTGACTGGTTTTTTGTTGGTCCCAGAACTTCTGCACACCAGCAAAGACGACGAAAACCCAAAAAATCTGACAAGAGATTGAAGACAAGCAAGCATGCAAGCGCACAAGCGCTCTGACCCAGGCAGCACACAAAACGTGTTTGCGCTCCAGAAATGGATGAGACTTGCTTGGGGGGAAGGGAAGGAGTCTGGAGGGGACTAAACCAAGAGAATTGGATGATATTTTTGGATGAGAATAGGTGGACTTTTTGGATGTGGCGGTGCCTTACATCCAATGGGATCCCCCCCCAAAAAAAGAGAATTGATGGATGGATGGATGGATGGGTCTGTGATGATTGACTGAGTTGTAGGTGCCTAGACTTTTTTGCCTAGCATCTAAAAAAAGAGGTACAACGAGTTAAATGCTTGGAATGAAATAGTAATAATAATAATAAAATAATAACTAATAACAAATAATAAACTAATAATAATAATAACAAGGGGTGTGTCACACTTTGGCCTTGCCATTTACACTAAAAAAGTATCTTAAGGCAAAAGAAGAAGAATTATGGAAATCCAAAATATTTTCAACATGCAAAAAATATAATCTTCACAAAAATCCTCTAAAAGAAAACCAAAATCCTTCAAGATAATTATAAACACAATATAAATACAATTGATATTGTGTTTATAATTGAGTTTGGCTAAAAATTGTGGCTAAAAATACAATTGAGTTTGGATATGTATGTGACCCAATAGTTGGTGGTGGTCCCATATATATCTATATATATATCTATATATATAATTCATTATTTATTTATTTATAAATTGAGTTTTCATCCAGCTTTTCTTTCAACTTCGGAATTTTCATCCAAAACTCACTCAAAATTTCCATCTTAAAATTTGAAGAAAAATCTTTTAAATCTTTTTTTTAAAGGCATTAACTCAAGGAATTTATCATAAAACCAAATAAAGATACTATTGTTTTTTGAGGAAAGCTTTTTAGTGTTGGGAACTAGGGGCTTTTATTTATTATTTATTTATTTATTTATTTATTTTTAAAAAAAAATTTGTGACATTGAAAAAATTGGCTAAATTTTTCTAAATTGAGCAAAGTTGGTTGAATTTTTACACTAGAAAATACATAACTTTTCCTAATCTAATTGTTGGCAACAAAATCATTTGATGGGCATCTTTGTCCACATGGTGTAATAAGAAAGACTTGATTGAAGAAAACGTGTTTGAAGGGTTTTTTTAGGTGTGTTGTTGAAAAGAAAAAGCTTGAAAGACACTTCAAATAGCACATGTTATAAATTGTCCTTTAAGGCTCACACGTTTGAGACTATACATTTTCAATTGACAATTTGGACTTGGACAAAAACAAGACTTATATATATATATATAAACCCTAAACCCTAAACCCTAAAATTTCTTCTTGGGCAACAACCTCTAACCACACTATGACCCAAAATCCAAACATCCAAACCAATGTGGAATCTTAAAACCACCCCTCCCCCCCCTTCCAACTTTGTGGGTGTCATGTGGAACTTGTCTTGGTGTCCTATTTAGGTACCATTTTTAATGGCAATTCTTCTTCTTCTTCTTCTTTGTGTGCTAGTCCGGTGTATAGACCTATCATATGACTTGGTATAACACGGGTATCAACATTGGTAGCAAGAGAATGGTTATGAATTTTCATCCGTGCATAAGAGGGTTATATATGTTGTTTTGTCCATCTACAAGAAGGTTATGAAACTTTTCATCCACCAACATGAGGGTTATATACATATATATATTGGGTGGTTTTCAAACCCCTAGACAAAAGGTTATGTGTGGTAACTAGCTTGAGGACACACTAGTATATGAGATAAATCCAAGGTGCTATTGGGAATGTCTTGAGGGAACAACTTGGGAACCTGGGGAACCCTTGGGGGAACTCCATGGGAACAAACTGTGGGACATAGGGTTTAGGGTTTAGTACAAGGTACCACCACCACCACCCTGGGCTCTCATTGGCCCAAAGACTCAATAACCCTTGGCTTCTTGGATGAAGATTTCATAACCCACTTGCTCGGCATGGATGAAAAGATGGGGATCTCTCACTTCTCCCTCGGGATAGATAGTTTTGTCAATATCTGGTGACCACCTTGAGGAGTAACCTATGCACTCTTGTCGGTTACCTAGTCCAATTTGATACCTAAACAAAGCAAAATTGATACCTATGGATTGATGATATGCATGAACCCTTGTTAGGGGGTGGAACTAACAAGGGGACCAAGTCAATTGAAGATTCATCAACTTTTCCTATTGCTACTCTCACTCAGGTGGGAGCAAACATGAATGAAAAATTTGGTGAAAAATCCAAAAAAGTACCAAATTTATTCCATAGTGCAAAAGTCATGTACTACAATGAGGGCCAATTATCAAACATATACACATAGATAACATGTGTATCTAGGGTTTAGGGTTTTAGGGTATGTACATGTGTTTCTATGTACATGTGCATACACATTTTTTTTGAAAGGAAAAAAAGGTGGGTCATTTTCACCTAAAAGGACTTCACATCTATTGTCTAATCTATCATACACGTTGATCTTGATTTTGATCAACGGTGGAAATCCTCTCATGTTGGGTTATTGACACAAGAAGGCATGATTCCAAACCTTTAAAAAAGGACTTAAACCCATCAAACCCTAACTCATATATCTTTCCAACCATTTCAATTTTCCTTCTCAGAGAATTCCAACTTTCTTCAACAATATCTTAGCCTAGCCTTCACTTAAATCCATTGTCCAACTCTCCACTTTCTTGACCAACCACATAAAGAGACTCCGAGATCATTGTATCGTGTGAATATAAGTCCAAACTCAATATTCACACCGTTTGAAGGTAGTATGAGAGAGTATCAGATCCCGAGGCATTTAGACATACCTGATTGTTTCTAGTCTTAACAGAGACCTTGTTATAATTGTTCCCCCACAAATCAAGTGAAGACCTTGGCATACAGTCTAATAGTTCCTCAACAAATCAAAGCAAACATTTCATCTTCCAAAAAGTTCCAAAGAGTTCACCTGTTTTCATGAAGAAACATTCGGTTTCATTGAAAACCTTTCCTCGTTTTGAAAAGCCCACCTGGTCTTTACAACACGTAACCCATCAGTCCCTGCAAGTTTAACCCTATACATAATCTGCTGCAACAGTCTAGAATCAGCACCCTAACTACGTGAAAATGCACATTCTAAAGTTTAATCCTACAAGCCAGGGATGGGTAGGCTACCACATCATGTTTCATCACTGGAATGAAGGTTTTGCACTATACTGTAAATGCTTGAACCAAAATGACATGCTCTACGATGAGGAAGGTGGACATAACCCTCACACCAAATGAGCTGACCCAAAAAAAGGGGCAGGAAAGCAAGAACATGCAAAGGCAAATCTTGACTATGACTTCAAGGTTGATGAAATTCAGGATGCTTAGATTTATCATGGAGCAAGAACATCGTCCTAAGCCCCAAATCTGTTGAAGGTTCTTCACGAATTGGTAGAACCATGAGTTTAGTGCACAAAGGAAGAACACCAGTTCCAGTGTCCTGGAATCTACAGGGACACTGCATCCTCTTATATGTGAAGACACAACCGTGAGCCACACCTGCATTTTGTTGCAACTGTACAGTGAGAAATTTTCCCACTTTGACCTCTCTCTCTCTCTCTCTCTCTCTCTCTCTCATATATTCAAAATGTCAAGCATGAAAACATGTGTTTTCAAGCATGAGCATAAACTTGTGTTAGTACTTTTTCCAATGACAGCTTTCAAGAACTAAAAGATAGAGCAAAATTGTATAGAGGATGACTGCAAAGCACACTGCCCATGTACATAGTTGATGATGCTGCATATTTTCCCAGACCTAAAATTCATCTCTTTTACACCTCAAACCTCCCTCAGTGGATTCACTCACATCTACTACATCGTTGTTGAGTTTTCCAGATAATTATATATATCTCAGTTTCTATCTGTTTTGGGGCTTTTGAACAGCATCTGATTTCCTTTTGGAACCTATCTGTTTCTCCAACCCAAGAAAAAAAAAAAAAAGAGTGAAAATCACTTGGTTTGCTACTGAAGAAACTCCACTATATGTAAATGTGATGCAGACGCAGTGTTCCAAATTCCAGGGAAAGTTAAGAACCCAATTAAGCACCATTGGTAAGAAGCATTTTCTTTTTCCAGACCACCATGGCCTTCATTGCTGGATATGGAGATCATTTTGATAGCTTGGTTCCTGATGATGATGACAACCTGGATCCACATCGCCTCAGATCACTCAAAGAGGTGGCAGCACCCGGAGGCAACTGCAGAAGCCCTCCCATGCGCTCCACCTAGTTTGCACAGGTAACACAAGAGAAAGAAAATTACTTAATAAATGAGGTTTTGAATTTCTATCTGCATTTTCAGATCTCTGCACAAGTTACTCTGTTCAACAGAAAACTCTTACACTATCGACAGTACTGTAGATGCTGTGAAAGGAAAGCCTTAAAATCATACCTGCTGCACAAGGAGACGAAGCAAGGGTGTTGTTGAAAGTGTGCTTTGGGAACCGATCAGCACTAACTTCTTCTGTTGACAGACACAAAAAAAAGAATTTTTACAAGACTCAGAAATTGGGTACCTCAAACTTACACAAATTGGGTACTCTCTTTGTCTCTCATAGCAAGTCCTATCTGCACCAGTTGTGAGAAATCAGATCTGCAAATGAGCCTCTCTCTGATGTTTTTACCTTTCTTGCAAAATAGGGGGGTCATGTGAAAACAAAGCTGACAAATAGTGTATGTGTTGATAAATCTTCTTCACCTTAGCACGTGTGATGGCAACATTAATGCGGTGCCAGTCACCTAACAAGGACCCGGATGTTTGCTGCTGATTGTTGGACCTCACAAATGAAACCACAACACACTCCTTATCACGCCCCTGCAATGACCCATTGCTCACATTTAATGTTAGCATCTTCTCTTTCTGTTGCCTAAAAGAATGAGCTAATTCTGGCACCTCATTCAGGATGGTGTAAAAGATTAGAGATGTTTAAAAGATGCAGTGGGAACTCACTTGGTACTTGTCCACAGTATGAACCTCTAAGGGACATAGTGCCTCGTCTGCTGCCTTCTGCTGAATGAGGTCCACCTGAGCATTGTAAGGACTGATGACACCAATGTCCAATATGCCCAGTCCACCCGCAACCAGTGCTCTCACAATCTATTGAGAGACAAATTTTCCACAGTGCATCATTATAAGTGGACTGCAGCAGACTTGTACGGAATGTGGTGCACCCAATCATTCCAATGACATCAAATTGGAAAGAAATGACAGAGAAAGAATTCTCTGCAAGAATAGCTCTGTCAGAAGAAATAGCTGGCTCACTTTGATGACAATTGAGGCCTCTGCCACATTGTGGATCGCTTTGCGCATCCGTGTTTCCTCAGCAGCCATTGCATCTGAATCCAACAGGTCCAAAAAAATTTAAATAAAATAAAATTGTGATCAGCTTGGAGACAGGATGTGACATGGGAATAAAAGACAATTGGCAAGAAATTCAACTTCTTCAATTTACCTGTGTCAAGGAACAGCACCTTTCTGCATGGATCCAACACCTGCACTACCATGACAATTGCACAGTAAGAATCTCAATGGATCAACGTCAGATCTGATATGGATATCATGCATTGGTCTGTTACATTTGGGTTCATTGCCTTGTGAACAAAGTTGCACACCTGATGTAGCCACTGGGGTGCATGTTTCAGAAGAGGGGTGCAAAGAGTGAGCTGTGCAGTTGCAACCTCATGGGACCCACATCGCAAGCGGTTGCCATAAATAAGGGCATTACACAAAGACATGATATCTGCACACATACGATACTGGCACTGAAGAGCCGAGACTGCTTGTGGATGAGCTTCCGACAGCCTCCGAAACAGGCTGACCGTCATACCTTTCTCTCTAGCTTCTGGGTTCTGCATACAAAAGGCCTTCCAAAAGTAAGTGCAAAAGAAATTGAAAGTCATAAAAACATGCGTACTGCTCATCCGTACAACTACAGAGATGATCAGTTGTGATTCTGTGCAATGTGCCATAGCAGATGATATCACATAAGATTTTCATCCTAGCAACCCAAGGAACAGCCACAAAAAATTGTCTAATCCTTTTGAAAATGTTATGGAATTAGTTGGTTTAGGGTTTTTGGGCTTTAACAGGAAAAGCATAAAAGGTAGTGGCAGATCACACCCGAACAAGAGGAGGTAGCTGGTAGTGGTCTCCAACCAATACAAAGGTATTAGCGCAGCGCAGCGGGCCCAGACACACCTGCACAATTGTGAACTGTCTTTAGACTGATTTGGAAACATCACCAGCACTGTTGACAAAGACAATTCCCAATACACAAATCTCCACAGGTGTGCAGCTAGATAGACAAATTCTGCAAACGCAAAAGCACAAAAAATCCACCACATTTGGCCAACTTTGTGCATATACAAAAAATGAAGTTCTGTAAGAGGCTTTTTAATTCAGGATGATAGTTCATATGTATTGTGAACATGGGTTCTTTTCTTACAGGTAGAGTGATCTGGCCAGCTTCATCAACAATGCAGACATCAAACTTGCGTTTCCCAAACATGGCATGTGTGATACCCAGACAAGTTACGCCCACCACACGGGCTTTATCTACCATAGCCTCCATTTCCCGGACGTTTGCCACAGTCATACCTGGCATACATTATTGGGGAAAAAAAAAAAAAAAATTGATTGAGTGTGTACCTCCTGTGCTGTAAGGATATATGGTCAAACAAGCTTGAAAACAAGTATAAAAATACCCACAAGAAGAAGGGGGCTTCTTCCCAGCATGTTTTGGGGACTTCGGGGGAGAGAAAGAGAGAACCTGGTCCATTGATCACATGGCCCCAAAGCTCTGGGTGAATTGCATCAGTTCTCCCAACACGGACAAAATCAACATTCTGCAAAACAGAAGAAGAATCTGCTTCCCATCAGCAGCTATCTAACACAAGAGCTGTCCAACCCTGGGAAGAAACCACACCCAACACTCGCAGAAGTCTGTCTCTTTACAACTTTCTTCTTCTCTCATCTTGATCCTCTGCTCAACCCACCTGCACTCTTTTTATTTTCTAATAATGGGTTTTGCTTGCAGCAAGCAAACCTGCATCTTCAGCTTGAGTAGGATATTGTCAACTGCAGAGTTTGTGTAGGAGGTGAGCAGGACAGACGCGCCTCGAGCAAGCAGAGCGTTGACTGCATGGACGATTGTTGACGTTTTACCAGTACCTGGCATGCCCAAAATCAATGCATAGTCCCGTGCTGCTAGAATCTGCACCCACATTACATTTCCACCACGGATGTAAAATACAACAGCACCTGGACAAATTTCTGCACAAAATGTTTCTAAGAATGGGTGAAAAATGCAATTGTAAGGTTGAGCAGCAGCTAAAGAAACTGATACACAAAAAATTGAACAAAATGAGAAAGTGAAAGGAATATGCTGAATAAAGGTATGCAAATGCAAAGAATGACTTTCCATGAGGAAAAAATAAAAATCCAAAAGCTTGGGAAAAAGTCACACCTTGTGAATTGCTCGTTTCTGATCATTGTTGAGGTCTGCTGCTGACTTCACGTACAGGGATGCTGGATCTTGACTAATCAAAGCTCCACTCTCAAACTTAGGTGCCTGATTCAAGTTCATGAATCAATCAGGCACCAACACTGGATCTGGATTCTACCCAGTGAAGAAAAGTGTTTTTGCATGCATATACACCATGTTAGCTTCTCACAAAGCGTCTGCTTTCCATTTTACTGCTGATAATCAGTCAAGGAACCAGATACAAAAATCAAGATGTGGGTGGTTACCTCAAGGTCGACTATGAGTCGACGACGGCAATGGTCTCCATTGGTACTTACAAAGAGTTGCAGCACATTATACCTGCAATTGCAATATATTCTCTACATATGGTGAGTTTTGAAAGCGAAGTAACTTAGTTTGAACTCAAGAACAAAGTGATTACAGCATTCACCATGTCATTACTAACTGGGAATTAGCTAACTGGTGGGACCACCACCTACCTACCTCATGAGGGCCAGGGAGGATGCAGTTTCATCTTTGTCTATCCGCCACACCTCTTGCCAAAGCGTATCAACCTCTGAGGCACCAGAAGCCTTTGGCAATCGCAGTTGACGTGACAAGGAGATCTAGGCACCATGCAAAAGCCAGCCACACACAGAGAAGACTCCTTTTTAGTTTGCAAATGCACCCCAAAAACCCCAAAAAAAAAGGTTGCAGAAAGTGAAAGGAGGCTTAGGATGGTGAGTGCAGATGGTGCTCACGAAAATGGAATTTGTGTTGATGCTGGTAATGACACCAGATGCTACAGCTGTGTGCCTGTCAGTACTAAGCAACTGCACCAGTATCAACATCTCATCATGTCAGGGGCTGACAACAACATGCAGATTTGTTGTTGCTGATGAACTCAAGGAGTAAACAAAGATATTGAATGCTGAAAGTTGATGATCCAGGGGGAAGAACATTACCACATGGTCACCACATGAAAATGGCCGATCCAGGAAGCTGCAAGTAGCTGGAGTGGTGGCAGTGGTGGCTCTTCGGAAACAATATTCGAAAGAGCTCCCATGGCTTGGTTGGCTGTTCTGTGGTGTTGTTGAGAGGTCCAGAACCAAGCACGAGAGACAGCGACCTTGCTCTTCTCGCTGCCAACTGGGCATCCGCCAAATCTCACTGCGGGACACCTGCACCACCCAGAAAATTTGATATTCAGAAGCATTGAGAGATGAGCATTGTAGAAATTTCAGCTTAAACACCCAGATGGTTTTTCAAAAGCACACTGTCATTGATAGCTAGCAAGGAGAGGAGTTCAACAAAATTCCAGTAAACAACTCCCCTTTGCTTACTTGAATGTCCTGCGCTTCCAGGTCAATCAGACGGTCCCAGTGCTGTAGAAAAGCTGAGTGTGCCTTAGAAATGTGACCAGCATGAGCATCAAAGAGCTCCCCTAGTCCACTGGTTTCTCTAGTTCCCGCCTCCTGTACCTGACATGGGGATTGCATACAACAATATCAACCACAAGCAGAACTGAGGGCAGGGAGGGGTACACAGCACTGCACATAGATTTTGCCAGATCATGGAGTTATCAGAACCTCAACTACTTATGGGTTGTACCTTGTGGTACACCGTGCAAACATCAAGATGGCGGCAGCTGCGACAAATATGTTCATTCTGTCACAGCATATGCAGGCAACAATGGGTCAGGTTTCTTTTTCTTCCAGCACATGAATTCCACAAAAAAGGTTCAGGGATGTCAGCTTAAGGATGTCACCAAGTCCAGGGTTCACGATTTTAGGGTTTGAAGTTTAGGGTTTCCCACCTTTGTGGTATGGGACTGTAATTTGCAAGGAGGGGGAAGAAGAGGAAGACCTACTACCTTCAACATTGGAGGCAGAAGTTGGGTTGAGGATGCAGAAAGAAGGTTGGTGGCAAGATCATTGCGTCGGATCATGATCCCTGCCAGATCTGCATGTCGCACTCCCACTCCCTATCATCATGCATGCATGCATGCCACAGAGACAGTTAGAAACTCCCATTCCTTGTCATATTACCCATTTGGCAATGCTAATCAGCAAAAACCAGCAATCTGAAGCTGGAACTCAACAAAACCAATCATGGACATTGATCTCAATCAACAGAAAGTGAACTTTGGTTTTGCACCAAAACAAAAAAATGACAGTAGCACCAGTGACTTCATTCTGACCTGTGTTTGATTGGTGTGGAGATAAAAGAGTAGGCCTGCCCCAACATCTTGCATGTATCTGCACAGCAGAAGTATGAAAGCCAGATGTTAGACCTGCATCTTTTTTTGCACACGGATCTTATAGGAGTGTATATACCCAAGAAGGATGGGGAACCACTTCCTATTCTTAAGAAGGCACACACCCCAACTGCAGAGCAAGAGATGGGTGTGGAGAGAATTGTGCAAGACCTGTCTGACATGAGAAGCGTGTACAGAATGACTTGGGCACGGTGCTCAAGAGCTGCCTGCGTGCATCCAAGTGATTTCCACAATCCCGTAACAATACCCATTTCTCTGATTAGCTTGGAAATTGACACAAAAAGTCTGCAAACCACAACTCTGCAGAATCTCAACAAAAAATGTGCAAGAGAAAGAAGGATTCTTTGCTCTACCTGCCCAGTTGTGCCTTTCCCTGTCTTCAACTCCAATGGCATGATTGTGTTGGAGTGTCCCAGTCTGACTTGAACTGAGGCATCAATCATGCCCTTTAGGCCATACTTGGGCGACCATACCATCTCCTCAATGTCAACTACCTACAAGAGGGAGTTACATATGTGGAGGCAAAACTTCCAAACACGCGACAGGACACGACAGGACAATACAGAAAGCAAAGGATGTGTGTGTTGAGCAATAGATAGATCACAGTTGTAAAAGACATCAGATCCATCACTGGTGGTGCTACTTTGAGGAGAGAAGCAATTACTTACCTCAGGTATGGACAAGGGTTGATTCCCTTCTGTGCGACTGAACTCAACTCCAGAGGAACCCAGCAAGGGCTGCAAGGATGAGAGACATGGGATCAGGGCTTTTACTCAAAATGGGAGCTCAGATCCGTCTTGACACAGCTGCAGACTATTGTGTACTATCTTAATCTTGTCATGCAAGACGAGAAAACAGGCAGATTTGCACATACCAGAGGACGACAGAATTGGTGTAGCCAACCCAAAATGGTTGGAATCGAGTCAATGAGTTTCTCAAGTGCCTCCCTCTCATTGCCTGCAGCAGAAAAAGTTGTTTCTGAGACATTGCTTTCTCTTTTGTGCTAACTCCTCCATGTTGTCACAAAAGAAGATTATGATGGGCACAGAGTTCCTTTTCAGGAACAGCAATGGAAATGCTGCTGTTGTGCAACAAGTTCATCAGCTGTGAAGAAGGAGGAGGAGAAAGATCACTTTTGAAGTACCACAAACCTCCTATGGAATAGAGGCCATCAATGTTGTGCTGCACAATGGCTTTTGCCTCGTGTTGCAGAAACTCCCGGTTGGGTGACTCTGCCCGCAAGCCCACCTGCATAGATTGTGTTCCACTTTACATCCCACAACATCTCACAACACATCTTTTCTTCACCAATTTCTTGTGCAGCAGTTCACCAAAACAAATCTCTAGAAATTCAGAAGTGCAATGTGTATGGATCCATATCCCTCTTGGTTTTCCCCAAAGTTTCCCCAAGTCTGATTTGCCAGTAGAACCAACCAAAGAAGAGAGTGAGTAACACCTGGAAGAGTTGATGCAGCATGGTGCCAAGCAGAGCAGGCATGGACAAGTCACTTGATTTGATCCGCTCATCAAGCACAGCCCTCCTAGCACAACCAAAGCTTCCACCCACCTGAAACCAACCCACCAAAGGAGACTCATTACAAAGCTCCTCAACCTGTTTTACCCTAAACCCTCAACCCTGAACAAGACTTGGGTTGCTGGCAAAGTTGACACAGCAATGAAGCTCAAAAGTTGCAGTTCAAGCAGCAGAACATGAGGTGAGGCACAGTGAGGAGTAGTACCCTGGAGCCTGAAATGAGTAGATCTGGGTGTACAACAAGGAGATTCTGGTTATGGTCCAGCACACAGGTGCCATCAGATCCAAACTCCCCAATAACATTCACAGTGTCACCTGGCCTCACTGATGTATGAAGCCTGCATGCAAAACACATCAAAGAAAAAAAGAGCAGCACCCAGCACGCATTTCAACTTTCTTCCACTTTTTTGCCCCCCAACTTTTCTACTACATAGCCATCTAGCCATCCTTGTGTGCAGATGCTCTTTGGAGCTATGCAGAACTGACTCTGCAGAAACCTATCAAGGCAAACCAGGACTGACAAGCCTCCTTCAGCAGAGTTATAATTGAAAGTCTTTTCCCAGAACAAAAAAAGATATCATTGTTTTGGAGCATTGGGTGCGTGGGTTTTATGCAATAGGTTTTTTTCCTCACCATTCATCCTGCATTATCAACATTCGCTCTGCTCCACTCTGCTCATTGAGCAATCGTAGAATCTGCAAAACAGTGACCTTTCTTAGCAAAGCACTGGCAGAAAATGCTCGTACTCTCTCTCTCTCTCTCTCAAGCCCACAGACGTCCTGAGCTCTTGAGAGTGAGGAAAAAAAAAGAAAGACCTGATTGGGTATATGGGTAGAAGATCACCTTTTGCTCACTGTTCTGATACTTCGCATCAGCAACCTGTGCACAGGTACCACCACCACAGGTCCCCACTTTCAAATCCTCTGTAAGCCTCTCTGCATTCCCATCTCTACCCCTTCTCCAGGAAAAAAAAAGGCATTCCTTAGGACCTCTACTGGTGGTCCGTGCAGTTTTTGTCTGAATCATGACATCAAGCTGAACATACAGGTAATCTTTTGTACCTCAAGAACAAGAAAATGTATGCTTGCTTCATCTCTCGTTTTGGGCACTGGCTTATTATTGGCAACAGCAAATGTGCTGTTGCTGTTTTCTAATAAACTCCACTCATGCTCGCTAAGAAGATCATCAACCTCCAAGGCAGCAACCTGAGCTTGCACTGCATCTTCTTCTGGAGAGATCTGTTGTTTGTCTCCAGAGGATTTGAACACAGGAATTGATTCTGCAGGATTGTGGAACTGTGGTCTCTGGGCATCCAGTGGTGGTGGCTGCTGGTGCTGCCTTCCCTTTTCATGGCATATGGAAGAATCCAAACTACGATTATCTAGCAAACTGACTTCCATGCCATGGTCTGCAGGTTGTGGTTTCTCATCCTCAGCAGGAAAGTTTAAAGTCTTTTGGATGGCAGTGCAATCTATCATTTCACACAATCGAAGTGACCCTTTTGCTGCAAGGTTCTTTGCTTCTTTGGTAAAGTCTGGACTTATGACATTCAAACCATGTCCTGATGATGAACTCACAGCAGCACCTCCATCAGTCCAAGAGCGGACAGACTTGGTTGCAGCAGGAGGGGGATTTGCATCTCCTGCAGCAGCAGCTATTTTCTTCAGCTCACACTCTGTAGAAAGCCCATTGCTAACTTTGCTGCCAAGTGTCCTTGCTTTCTTTGATTTCCTTCCTGAGGGTGGAGATCGCTTCGGCCTATCCTGTGTTGAGATTGCACTTTCCACTCGATCCAATAGCTCAAGTAATGCCTGTACAGATCCACACACAGCCCATGATACACTTGGACACCATGGTCAACGCACATAGACTAGGTGAAAGCAGCAGATTTTTAAACAGAGCGTCAGAGTCGCACACCTTACGGCGCTGTCCAGTATTCAGCTGCTTTGGGATCCCTCGCCTCATGCGACCATCTGAACTCTGATGCAAAAAACAAAGGAAAATCCAACAGTCTAAGGCCAACAAAGAAGAGCTTTCATCTCTCACTAAGAAGTGAGACATCAAAGACAACAGGACCCCCACCTCTTGGGTAGGGTGTTGTTGTAAGATCATGAGCTGGAGGAGTGTCCATACCCAGGAATGGCGCCGTGAGGAAGATGCCAAGGCCTTGAAAGTGTTGCTTGGGACTCGTGTTGCTTTGGCAGGTGAGGAAACCTTGTTACGGACTGGCAAGTCTGTTGAATTATTCTCAACATTCTCCTTGTTCCAATCCTTAGGTCTGGATTTCGCCAGTTTATTCAGAGCTGCTGCTTCTGCCTTTTGCAATGGTGCATCCACTGAAGAAGAAGATGACGACAGCCATTGCTCTAGCTTCCCTGCCATGCCTGGGGATCTCTGACAACACCAGACATACGCTCAGTGAGATTTCTTTCCATATGTACCCACTTCTTCTCATGCATCTAAAGGGATTGATTGGGTTAGGAAAAATGCAACATACTGGTGAGCATATGACAAACTGAAAGGAAAAAAGAAAAAAACAAACAAACCTTTTTTTTTGAGGGCGTGCGAGCTTGCTCAAATTCTCTGCTCAGGATTTTGTGTATGGCTCCTCCAGGGTGGTTGACATTGAGAGAAATGGGGCACAGAAATGCCCCCTCGTCTGAAGACAGCTGAGCAGAAGCAGAAGCAGAAGCAGCTTGCAGACGCTCTGCTGTAGGTGAAACTCGCCATTCAACCACATCATCAGCCCCATCATCCTGGCTTTGCTTCACCAACTGCACAAAACCAAGCCTGTCAAACAGCCTCATCATCATCATCATCAAGACATCAACAAGAGAATCATTTACTAGTGAAGATGCGGAGACAGTTCCTTCAGACATACCATGCCAGGTGAAAGGCGCTTCCGCTTTGGGTGTGATTGATTTGACTGCTTCGATACTGAATCAGCTTTTAGGCTCTTGAGAGCAGAAGACCTTTCTTCCCCCTTTGTTGTCATTTGGGCTTTCTGTTGCCCACTACTACCTTGAATGTGGTGATGATCCTTGACCTTCAAGTTCCCATCTCTCTCACCTTCGAGTTCTTCCTTCCCTGATACAACAAAAGCTTGCAAAAATCAGTAATGCAGTTGAGAAGTGATTGATCCATCCAGAAATGCTTTACACTTCTGTAATGCTCTGCACAAGAGGAATGCAACACAATGTCTACTGATCAGAGTTACATTACCTTTGGGGCCTGATGGGCTATCATGAGCTCCTTCTGGCACATTGGCAGCTGGAATCAAAACAGAGCCAACTGCAGAAACTGATGGGGTGACCTTGGGAGCTGAGATTGAAGTAGGAATGGGTGCAGAAATCTCTGCTGAAACCTTTGCAGATGGGATTGAAGAAGAAGGGACAAGTGCAGGAATTGCTGGTGAAGAAACATTCTTGGCAGCTGGGATTGCAACAGAAGCAGCAGCTGCAGAAACTGCTGCTCCTGGCCCCCTTGCAGATGGAATTGAAGAAGGGACAAGTGCCGGCATAACTGCTGGTGAAGAAGCAAGAGCCTTGGCAGCTGGGATTGCAATGGAAGCAGGTGCAGAAACTGGAGCTGGCCCATTTGCAGATGGAGTTGCAGAAGGGAACCCAACTGCTGCAGGAGCGACTGGGGTGACCTTGGGAGCTACAGGATGCATGTTTGGTAGGTGTGCAGCAGCAGCAGCAGAAATCAAAGAAAATGCAGCTGCAGAAACTGCTGGAGTGCGGACATGTGAAGTTGGAATTGACCGAGGAACAGGTGCCAGCAGCAGCCCCTTGGTAGCAGCTGGAGTTGATAAAGGCCGAGCTGCAGCTGCAGGGGCAGTTTGGTACAGATGAGGAGCATCTGCACTTGCAAGCTGACGAGCAAAGAAATGGTGGATTCCATACCCAACTGGCTGAGTATTCAGCTGCTGCTGCTGCTGCTGCTTCTTGTTTGGTGCAGCAGCAGATCCACCACCTCTCTTTGCTGGAGGCATGTCCTCCAGGCAGACTCCTCCAACCCTGTCTATTTGCTACAACACTTGCAGCATAAATCCACCCCTCAATACTTCACCAAACTCTAAACCCTAAACCCATCTCTCTTTCTTCCAGACCCATCTCTGAAACCTCTGATGGTCTTTGATCCTGGAAGTAGTAGTAGAAGCCTTACAACCATCTGAGATGATTCCAGATGCAGCTTCTGCTGGAGAGCTGAATCTTGATGGTTGGGTGTCTGACCTAACAATCACATCCCTGAATGCCTCTCCGGCATTCTCCAGCACATTCTCTTTCACATCTGCATCATGATCAAAGCTCAGAGAGACTCTCAAGAAGAACACCACCACCATCTATCTGAAACCATCCTGAGCATGTGAATTGTGGATCCAAAAAGCTCCACAAAACAATCCACCTGACAACAATTCGGTTTGAAATCATCAGATATGAATTCTCCTTTCGGGTGAATCCTTTTGGTACTCAGTCTCAACGCTTCCCATCTCCCATCTCTCTGCTTCCTTCCTGCCCCTTGTGCTCCACACTGGATCATATCTTCAAACGTTCTTTGGGAGCTAGCTTGGAATCCTAGACCTAGAGCTCAAGGAGATTTCAGCTCTCCACACCCAATGCTGCAAATGGTTTTTTTCTCCTCTCTCTCTCTCTCTCTCTCTCTCTCAAGCTCTTTGGGAGCTAGCTGGAACCCTAAACCTAGAGCTCAACCCAATGCTGCATTTTTGTCTCAATCTCTTTGGGAGCTAGCTGGATCCTAGACCTAGAGCTCAATGAGATTTCAGCTATCCAAAACCAATGCTGAATCTCTCTCTCTCTCTCTCTCTCTCTCTCTCTCTCTCTCTCTGTGCTCCTTCTGCAGCTCCAGATGGAAAGCCTCTAAACCTTCTTCATCAGCTTCCTCTCCGGAGCTGCTTCTACATGAGACAACTTCAGCTTGCAAACCATGATACCCATTTCAGCCTGGACACAGCAGACCCACTTACGGGAATCAAGCAAGCAAACAAGCTCCTCCGCCCAGATTCATGCAATGGCCAACATTCCTCCTACTCGTTCTTTCCGATTTGTGACTGAGTTGGAAATTGACCTCAGTCAGTCATCCCATCATCCTCCTCCTCCGCCTCCTCCTCCTCTCCTCTCCTCTCCTCTTACTCACCTCTGCAGCAGCAAAAGGCGAATGCACAAAAACCAAAACAGAAACAACACAACACCCATTCTTCTCACACTTCTCTTTTTCCCATATCTTCCTTCGAGAGATCTTGTTCAATCTTTTCCTGATCATCATCCTCACCCATCTCCTCATCCTCCTCCCTCTCTCTCTCTCTCTCTCTGTTTCCCGCGAAGCGTTTGTCTTTCTGTTGGCGGGAGTTCGTACTACCGGAGGTTTGAGTCTTCTTCCAACGGACAATTGACGGCTGAGTTTGGGTGTAGGATTTACACAGCGGACAAATAAGTTTTAAACCGCTGTGTAATTACGAATGCCAATGCAGAACTCTCTCTTTTTTACAGTGTACAATGCTCACACAAACTCTGGATTTTCTTTATGAATTTTGGAGCGTTTTTCCTTCACTTTTTTTTTCGCCAACTCACTAAATTATGAGAGGAAAAAAATGGAAATTTCACCAGATTTGGGCAATTTAGGTTGCAGCCAATTTTTTTCTCTTTTTTTTCAATTTAGTGATGTTGATTACAGGGCATTGCGAGGCAGAGCCGACCAATCGCTTTTGTCCATGTGTGCACAAGGCCACTGTTCTCCCAAAATCTTCAATTGTGTGGTACATCAACAATGTATTGCCAGTAGAAGTGGGATATCTACATATCTACCTACTCTTTTCAATACATGATTTGCACACTCACTTTCATCTCTCTCACAAATACAAGTGATGAGCCAACATGACCAACCACCCACTGACTGATTTCATCAGCTTGCGACTAACAGTGGGTGCAGAGAAATATAGAAGAAAATCTGCTGAGAATTGCAGGCAAATCGTTATACAAAATCTCTAACTCATTCAAATTTTATTTGTGGACAAGGTTCTTTTCTTGGCGTGTGCCTCCTCTGTGCACCCATGGCACCAGTATGCTGAAGCATCCAACAGAGAAGTACACAAGTTCTGCACTGGTCTACAATTCACTGTCTGCAGATCCACTCTTACCAGTATTTCCATTGACAGCTATTAGCTCTGTTTCAAAAATCAGTGTCGCCCCACCTGCACCACCATGATGATGGAATTAAACCCAACTGTGTGATCAAAACAAAAAGAAATAGATGTGCCACAACACACACACAACCACTAAGCTCAACTATAGGGAGCTTTGATTTTCTAGAGCAAATCCAAAGACTTAATGACTTTCTTGTAGCACTGACAGACATAACCCAACTTCAAATTGTATGCACTGCCAGAATCTGGTGCATACTGCTCATCCAAAGTAGAAAGGCATAAACCGGCATTGGTTTGGTATATATAGCTTGCACCTGGTATCACCACAGGCTTAACACTAGTGTAAAATGACCCTACCAGACCTGAGGTTCAGTACCAGACTGCTGGTAGGGACCTTGGGTAATACCAACCAAAATTACACAAAGTACCTAATACCAGGAGGACCTGTCTAATATGTTCAAAAGTCAGTACTTGAGCAACACTAGCGTAAACAAGTTTTGAGAGGATATCTTTCATAAGAATAGAGAAATCTCCATTCTCACAATGAAGAAAAAACAAGTTTGGAGAGGAATGGTTTTTTTGAAGAGGAACATTTAGTTTTACCAGACTGTACCTGGAATCTTTGGAGGAGATCCACGATCACCGTAACCCAAGGATGATGGAATCTTCAACTTGCGCTTCTCACCAACACACATACCTAACAGACCTTGGTCCCAACCTGCGGATAACATCATGAACAAAAACCCAAACAAACAAAAAAGAAAAGATCATTCAGTAAGACTAAAAACCTCTCTTCAAAAAGAGTAAATTTTACAAGAGCAAAAGAGAGAGACAGAGACGGATACAGAGCAACATATAAAATGTATAAGGCACAAAGGAGCAGATCAATCTCAACACAGCTGACCTTTGATGACTGATCCTTGACCAAGAACAAACTCAAATGGGCTCCCTCTTGGATAGCTTGAGTCAAACTCGGTGCCGTCAACAAGTGATCCCTGCCACAACAACAAAAAAAGGCACACATGATAAGAAAGCAAAAAGGATGTGAAACACTGACCCTTTTTGTTACTTAACCAGATCCACACTCAAAGTCAATAGCATTGTGCTTCTTGCACAGCTTTCATCAAATAAGGGTTCAACCCATCTGTGAGTGATCCCTGCCCCCACAACTTCCTTCTTCTTCAACAACTGGGGGCAGTGATTCCAGAACTTTCTATACATGAAGTATACTCTGAATTCATAAAATTATTATCTTTGATATGGAACAGGAGACATGGAGAAGGAGATGATGATGACACCTACCCGATAGTGCACCTTCACCTGATCTCCTTTGTGTGCTTGCACATCGCATGTCTTTGGTTTGAACTGCATACACAATGGCATGCATTGTCAAATTCCTTTTTCTCATCAGCCTCAGGAGGTTTGATGTAACAAAGGTGATTTTACTATCTGAAGAAACAAAGCAAGATGCCATTGAATCTAAGACTATTGCAAGCATGTCAAATTCCTTCTCTCATCAGACATAGAGGATTTGATGTAACAGAGGGGGTAGTACTAACTGAAGAAACAAAGCAAAATGCACATTGAATCCTGAGACTAATGTGAGCATGTGAAATTCTTCCCTCATCAGCCTTAGAGGTTTGATGTAACAGAGGGGCTAGGGTTTGATCCCCAACTCTTAGATCCAATACTCGCAGACAAAAAGAATCTAGACACAGTGGTGGCACACACACACCATTCAAGAAAACCTACCTTAATACCAATCTGGAGCTCTGTGACATCCTTCTCCTCCTTCTTGGCCTCCACTACAGAATCAGAAACACCCAAGTCATCAACCAAAAATCTGAGTCTCTTCTTTCATTATTCCTGCCCTGGAAACTCAAAAAAATAGTTGCTCGTCATCACATTATAGTACGTACGTAGGCAAATAGACACATGTCCTCCAAACACTGCATCCTCCAAACCCTAAAGATTTGGCACATCATCATACAACCCATCATCAGCAACTCCGTCACTCTTTCTCCATTTCACTCTCACCTAAAACTCTGGATCCTTCAAACCCTAAAAAATTGCCTATCATCAGCAACCCATTTGGCTGTTTCCAAACCATCTCTCTCTTACACCCAAGCTTCAAAACCCTACCTGTAGAGAGTGTGGGTTTTTGGTTGCTGCAGCACCAAACCAAAGCAAATAAAATCAAAGCAAAAGTTTAGGGGTTGTGAGGGAGGAAAGAAACCAAAACAAAAAAGGAGAGAAGAGAAGAGCAGTTGAATGAATACCTGTGAGCAGCAGAAAACTCACAAGGAGCAACACAAATGCACCTGCACACCTACCCATCACTGCTCTTGGAACTTGATGAAACCCACCACTTCTGCACTTGTCTCTGTCTCCCACACACACACACATCTCTCTCTCTCTCTCTCCCCCCCCCTCTTCCCTCTCTCCCTCTCTCAACTCAAGAATCTTCCTGGAATCCTCAGAAACCCTAAAACCAGGGGGGAATGCAAAGTTGGGCGGGTATTTATTTTGTTGATAACCATCAGTTCCGGTTCTTATACATCTTTTCTGGACCTCCGAGGTATCTCTCGGGTGTTTGGGGGAGGAATGGGAGTCAAAGAACCGCCGGGTTTTTCCTGGTGCCAGGCATCTGGGGGAACATTGGAGTCAAAGAACTGCCAGTTCTAGGTACTTCAAAACCCCCTCAAAAGAATCACCAAGTTTCTTGAAAGAATGGGGAGCTTTATGAGTGTTTAGTTAAGACCATGACAACCAAAACATAAAGCATCATCACATTTTTTACTTTCTATAGTTTGGTCTCTCATTGAGCTGAAGAAATCATGAAATCATGTTTGCTGATGTTGTAATGATGTTGTAAAATAGTAACTTCCACAATCCCGAAGATACTTTCTAGCTTGGTAGAATAACTTTCGTTGATTGGGTTATCAATCAACCTGTCCCTCCTCACTATTCCTATCACTACAACACTCTCTCTTTTCAATGTCATTGTCAAAATGGTGCTTTCTCCTAGCTAGACCCTTCTCTTATACTTTAACCCTTAAGTGCATAAGCCAATTTTATTCTCATTTTAATTCTATTCAAAAGGCTTAGTTAGAATCTATTTGAATCTATTCATCTATGGGATCACAAAACCAATCTTTGGATTCAAAACTTAAAACATATAGACGGCATCTTTGGTAGAAATTTCAGCCAAAAATCATGCAAGGGATGATGAAATAGCACAACTAGATTGAGCTCATGCGTGGGGATCCAGGCAAGTGTTCCCCAAGTTTTGGATTTGAAGCTTTCACTAGACAAAGGACTTTTGACATGACACTAATACAATGCATCCTAATATGGCCACTCACAATGACCAAATTAAGTAATCATTACAAGAATTCAAAGTAAACAATGTGGTTCTTCAAGAAAGAATGAAACCTTGCAATTTCCTGAATGTGAATGTGAAGAACTTTGAAAATTGGCAGAAACTTTAGAGGGAAAGCAGGCTGATCATGATGTTGGAACTTGTTAGTCAGCTCATAAATGAGTTTCCAAAGTTACCCATGGTCCACCTGCAATCCCCACCACCCTTGTTAGTGGTAGGCAACTAGGTTCACCAAGTGAAGGCCAAATGCATGCACTCTGTTGATCAAAACTTCACTCAAATCCATGTGGCAATTCTCAATCAGCAAATCGTTTGAAAGAGGCCCAAAACCCCATGCAACCAAAAAGAAAAAAAAAATTGAAAAATATTCAAATTCTCATCATCCACACACCCATTTAAAACTCTCAAAAGATCCTTGTTCTGGCATATCGGGCATTTATTTAGGGGTTAAAGAAAAATATTTGTTGCATACGCAGAACATCCTCAAGGTGAGATCTATCAACTGAAAAAACGTCTCAAAATCAGAAACAGTGTACAAACAGGCCCAGAGTTAACCAGCACACACCATAAAAGGGGATGGTAAGTGGTCAAGAAACAGTTTCCCGTTGTTTTCCAGTTCCCCAGCTAACAAAGGTGGGTTCCAGTTCTCAACTATTATATGAGGAGATTTTTCTATGATGACAATCATCTGCCATGTAGGATCAGGATTGGCCAGTATGAGAACAGCACTCAAGGAAGAAATCCTGTTATACAAGGCTTCTTCGAGGATGGTTAACTGCTCTTCTTATTGTCAGACAAGAGTACTCACATACTATGAAGGCAAAAGGCTTACATGTCAGCTGCACTCGTACCAGTGCACACATCTTTCTGTGCTCTTCACAAATCTCCAAATCTCCATTCCAGTATGTCACCAATCACCAGTCACCAGTCACCATGGTAGTATCAGGAGATCCCCAGTAGTGACAGTACTGTCAAAAGATTTTGAGTAAAGAACGCATCATGCATGCTTGCTCCAGCCTGGTCCACCACATTCAGGCTCTTATCATCAAAATAGCCAATGGTTATCACCCACTCCTTGAGGAATCCTTCAGGACTCATCTTATGTGTCCCTTGGCTTATCCTGATTTGCCTGGGCCCCTAAAATCATCCAAGAAAGAAATTCAGCAAAGTAAAAAATGCTTATACCGTACTCTCTCCCAGCATTTTAAGATTATCTACCACACCTGTGGCCGTTAAATGAACTGCATTGATCTTATACCTACAAAGTTTCTAGAACCCACATCCCACATCAACTTCAAACTTTAACAGGTACCAACAGATAGCCTTTACACCAATCTGGAAGCAGGGTACGTAGCTGAGTGAAACAGGAGTCGATAGCATGCAATTGCAACAAAAAAAAATGCAGGAATCTGGGTGTAGAAGGCATGCACTCAGTCGAATGCAGTTCCCACCCCTAATATCCTCCAATCACCAATCCAATTGTCCAACAATGCACAGCATTAAGATTGCAATTTGCCCTTACCAATCAACTCTCCTTTCAAGAAGTCACATGCTCACTGCATTGCATGCTAGTCGGTAAGATGACTAATTTTAACAATTTGTGATAATTCATGTGGGTTGCAACCACAATGCAGAGAGCATCAAAGACCAAAAAAAAGCCTGGGTCAGCTATCAGTGACAAGACCTTCAAACTGAATCATGTCAAAGGCATTAAAGCACATTAGATCACCCTTGATTGCATTGAATAGGAGCTGATGTTACATCCCATTAAGCAGCTACCTATGGCTGCAGGATGCACCAGCGACACTGGAGAACAAGCTGTTATCCAGTGTCTGGGATATGCTGACCCTTTCCCCCTCCAAAGTATTACAAATGGTGATGATGATATATATTACAAGAATGAGCGCACTTGCCCTATCATACAGAAATACATTTCCATCATAGGCAGAGACCACTCTCAGCCTCTGCCCTGCAAGGCTGCTCCAGAAGAATTGCAATCTTCCAAGCTCTCCTATAGGGCCCCACCACCAGGCAAGGTGACCCCAGCAGAATATTCCTAACAGTTCCTGAGAATTACAACACAGTCACGATGATGAGGCCTCACTTGCAGCACATATATAGGCCACATTTCCCTATCCTACCTACATCTGTTTCACATACCCCAAATTTTCTAGTGTCTGCAGACTGCTAACTTATGCTCCAAAGTACCATATGAGATCATCATCAAGTAAGTCTGTGGGGGTGCCCAGTGGAACAGAATGATCCAATCCTATGTCAAAAGGCGCACTAAAAGCATATTCTGGCAAGATCTCCATGTCTTGATGTTCAAATGTATGATCAAAGTTTTTGCCATCCTTTTGCAGACTGCAATTCTCAATACTTATATCATGTACACCTGTGCTGTTATCAAAACCCTGCCCAAACAAGCTCTCTTCAGACACAAGCTCAGATGTGTCCATTGACTGGTGCTGATGATGATGATGATGATTGAACCCGGATTCTTCTCCTGATAGTCTAGTAACACCGTGCCCTTGGGTGTCTGGTCTGCTCAGGCCTCCATCAGCCATGGACCCATCTAATTGCATGCCACCTGTCCCATATAGACCTGCAAAAAGGTCATGCAGAACCTGGCTGCTGTCCTCTGACATGTTTGGCAGGCTAGATACATTCTGTGGAGCAGGGAGAGCGAGAGGCATGAATCGTGAAGCACCAGCAATTGATCTATGATTTCCCACAAGTGAGCCTGTCTGATACAACCCCCCCTGTCCACTCAGTAACTGTGAAGGCTGCCCCACTGCTCCTAAGTAAAGAGCACCTGAAACTTGGGCTTCAGGCCTGTGAGGACAAGTCGACTGGTGCATGTTCCGCAATTCCCGATCTGAGAACGCATTCCGCCATTCGTTGTGTTTGCAATTTACATGGGGGCACATATATACCTGATGCTCTGGTACAAGCATATTCCCAAAAGTGTGTTTTGTTACCCCACCATCCACCACATCTCCATCCTTCAGCCGAAGAGATGATTTATCATAGCCAGTGACAAGTCTATCACCCTCCCTGCCTCCCAGACTTACCCCCTTTGGCGGTGTTGAGTTTGAAGGTCCATTGCCATCAAATGGATCAAACTCATCAGTCTCTGCATCCTGGCCACCTTCATCACTATGTGAAAGCCCCTGCAACAAGTCATCCTCCAAGCCCTCCACATCGAATTCACTTGCAGTATTATTCAAGGCAAAGCTGCCTGCATTGCTGGTGGCAGGAGTACCACCACCAATATGATCTCCGGTTCCATTCTGCTGCCGAGCCATTGCCTCTTCTTGATTGAGCACAGCTTGCCAAGTTGCACTCTCTTTGGCTGTCATCTTGTCCTGCAGGCATTTCGACTGCCACACAAGCTTGCGAATCTTGGCAATGTCAGGTGACATGTGTTTGATGATGGCTGTCATAACACCGACTTTCCAGGCCTTTTTGAGATCATGCGGCTTCTTGTAAGGCGGAGCTCCTTGGCCTTTGGGCAGTCCCACTTGAGGCCACCAATCTTCATTACTTGATGGCCACCAAGGCGGTGGTACACCTTTCTCAAGTGGATATCGCCGTTGTGGCGGGTCACAATGCTGCATGAGAGCAGACAACAAGGAGCCTAATGTGGTATCTTGCAGCTCCTGAAGAGTATGAGGAGTAGGAGCAACACTACTCACAGTACCTTTTGTCGGTTTACCAGGAAGTGCATGGTCAGCTTGGTACTTAGCAATGGCTGCAGGTCCATTCCGGTCGAACCGCACTCTCTCCTTCCACCAAGCCCGGAGGTTATCTGATGCTCCACTCACAGCCTTCCCTTTCTCCGGGATGATCCCATACACAAACCCTTGCGCTTTACATACCTCCATCATCTTGAGCATGTACTTAAGGATGCCATCCTGCGCCCGAGACATTTTCTTCCTCCGTGCTTGCTCTTGCGACTGCTTGTGCTTGGGTCCTCTGTCAATCACCTCCTTCTGCTTCTGCTGCTCCTTGATTCTCTTCAACCGCAACCGGTCCCGCCACATTCGCTTCTCCAGCTCGTCCACATCAATATCCTCGTCGCTAAAATCCTCCTCTTCCTGCATGCCATCCCCCTCGTTGTCCGCCATAAACTCTCCCATGTCCAAGTTCCCCCCGAATTCCAGATCCTCGCTTCGCTCCATGGGCCACTCTTGTCTGTGGCCCCCGCCTCCTCCCACCTCTTGTCCTCCTCCTCCTCCTCCTCCTTTTCCTTCTTTCACTCTTCAACCTTCCCAAACCCCCCTCGCCCGCCCGCTCACCTCTCTCCTCTCCCCAAGCTCCCCTCCTCACAAGCTACAACATACTTATGTCTCCGGCTCCCGCTTCATCGCGATTCTCAACCTCATTCTCCGTTCTCTGGCTCGTTGGGAGCGCCAAAAGAAAGCGAAGAAGAATGCGCGAAAAACTCGAAGCCACGCACCTCACACCCGACCTCGAATTCGCAACAAACACCACGCACACGGAGGACGCGAGGAGACCCGAGGAGCTCGTCGCGGGACAAGGGGGATTCTGCGAAACCCTAAAAAGCTTGGGCAGGAAAGCTTCACCAGCGACAACGAGGGGAACGCAAAACGCACAGAATAACGGGGAGAGGATAACGAACCCCGTTCTCTCTGGTTCCCCTTGTTCCCAAACCCCATCTCTCCTGAACGTTCTCTCTGGTTCCTGTTCCCAAACGTACTCTTCGTTCGCATCTGTCCACCGGCGAATATAAGACACTAGGGAACGAAGGGGAACGCAGAGAACTGCTGCATCGGCAGGTGAACAGAAACACCGAAAAGGTAAAACTAGTTTAGGGAACGTAGAGAACGTAATGCTCACATGTGATTTGTGACTGGTACACTGTTCCCAAAGGTGGGGAACGAGAGTGAGCTGGGGTGTGCGAATGCGGCGAGGAAGTGCAATAGTGGGGAACAATGAAGCGAACGTGATCGTTAGTTTGGGGCTGGGGGTATTCGCACGTGGGAACAAGGAGTAAAGTACAGCCAGTGGAGCAGACTAGCTCTCCATCACAAAATTGTGAAGCGGGTGGGCTCCCACAAAACCCCGCCTCACAATATCTCTTCGCACCCACTTAGGCTGCTTCATCCGGGTCGGGTAAGTGGGCCCACTTGACCCACTTACCCGGTTAGGTCAAAAGCCCCCCCCCCC